>Ga0114979_10001166_pt1 | contig 17636 bp, 15 predicted proteins | sample S_140625_EF_Meta_FD_87315 | JGI IMG/M metagenome (GOLD analysis project Ga0114979, IMG submission 87315) | Freshwater microbial communities from Lake Simoncouche, Canada to study carbon cycling - S_140625_EF_MetaG | ecosystem: Environmental > Aquatic > Freshwater > Lake | place: Lake...
ACCACCAGCCGTCATGGTTCGCTTTGAAGCGGTCTGCAAATGCCCTAAGTTCGGGTACACTGTCGTGTTCGGGATCTGCGGTGATGCTGATAAACTGAACGATATCGGGATTTTGTTTGAATGATTCTTGCAGCTTTTTCATTGAACGGGCCAATCCAGGGCAAATCGAAGGGCAACGCGTAAAGAAGAAATCGATGACAATAATTTTACCGTGCAAATCATCTAAGGAAACGGCCTTCCCCATTTGATTGGTGAATTGCATATTTTTTACTTTATGCCAAACGGTATCGTTTACAGATTTACCTCTTTTGTTGATGACTTGTACGGAGTCATAGAAATAGTGATGCGGCATGTGAACCGCGTCTTTGCTGTAATATTTTACAATCCAGTAACCTGCCAATGGCATGACAATTACAAGCAATAATGTTATGATGGTCTTTTTATTCAATGTATTTAAGTTACTACAAAATTCTGTTGAAAATGTTTTATCTATTAAAAAAAACCATCGTTTACAAAAGGCAAACGATGGTTTAATTATTTTAATGTGGATGTATGATTAGTGATGGGTTGCTTCTCCTGCTTTTTGAACTTGTTCAATTTTATTGGGAGTGCTTCCTGCGTTGGTGTTTCTCAAGTTTTTCCAGCTGTTGCCATCGGCCAAAAATGCGATGATGAACCAAACAAACAATACCAACGGAACAATGATGGTCATGATAAAGTTTCTAATTTCATCTCCTAAGTGCATGAAAACAGAAACGATATAATATGCTTTTGCCAAAGTAAGCAAAGCGATTGCAATTTTAGTTGACAAACCAACGGCGTTGCTAATTTTTCCTGTTTGTAGATATAAAAAGTAACCCAAGGCCAATTCTACGATGGTAAGGATAGACAATACCCAAAATATTTTCCAAATTTTTCCTGTTCCACCAGAATGATCTGGTTGAAAAGTAATTTCAGGATTATCAAAATGCTGTGCTGACATAATATTTTTGAATTTAAATTTTTTGAATTTTAACTTTTGTATTTTGATTAAACCAGATAAAAGCAAAGGAATACAAACACCCATACTAAGTCTACAAAGTGCCAGTAAAGACCTGCTTTTTCAATCATTTCATAATGTCCTCTTTGTTCGAAGTGTCCTAATTTGGTTTTAAGATACATCACGATGTTGATGATTACACCGCTGAATACGTGGAAACCATGGAAGCCGGTGATACCGAAGAAATATCCTCCGAAAGCAATTGGACCTGTATGTGTAGCATGTAAACCTGATGCAGATATTTGCTCGATGAGTTGTTGGTTGGTTAACGTAGAAGCGGTATGATGACCAGCAGCTTCAGCTCCGTGATGCAAAGTAGAAGCAATGGCTACCAATTGTTCGTGAGAAGTTTTTTGTAAAGCCGCCATCATTTCGGTATGGGATAAATCGGCGCCCCAAGGATTCATTTTTACTGTAGTTGGCAAAACACTCAATGTTCCATCTCCCAACATAGCCACATGTTCTCCTGTAAGTAAATGCGTCCACTCCCAAGCCTGACAACCCAAGAACGCCGCACCACCAATGATGGTCATGATCATATATTTCTCAACGCCTTTTTTGTTCATGTGATGTCCTTCATGTACCGCCAATACCATGGTAACAGAACTAAAAATCAAAATGAAAGTCATCAAACTCACAAAAGCCAACGGCAAGTTTGCATGACCAGCAAAAGGGAACGAGTTGAAAACATGGTTTGGATCTGCCCAATTATTAACACTAAAGCGAATGGTACCATAACTGATTAGAAATGCTCCAAATGTAAAAGCATCGCTCATCAAAAAGTACCACATCATTACTTTACCATAACTAACATTGAACGGACTCTTACCACCGTTCCACCATTTTGTTCCTGCAGGAATTGTTGTTGATCCCATGATTACTTTTTATTTTTTTAAGTCGAAATCAAAAATAAAAATTCAGCTATTGAAAACCGATTTGAAAATTTTTACTTTTTAATTTTTATTTTTTATTGCTTGTTACTTAATCATTATTAAAAATATGAGTAAGTATATCCATAATAAATCTACAAAATGCCAGTAGGTACAAATTAAATCAACTGGTACCATACTGTAGTTTCTCGTTTTTCTACTAAAAGCCTTTAAAGACATTACTATCAGCGCGATCACTCCACCCAAAACGTGAACACCATGCAAACCAACGATGACATACAAAAATGAAAAAGCCACATTTGCTTGTAATGTCATGCCCATTTGCCAAAAATCTTTAAAGCCAATAAACTGTAATATCACAAAAAGAACTCCGAGTAACATGGTTGCTGCCATCCATTTTCTATATCTTCCCATCAAACGTTCTTTAAAACATTTTGCAGAAAGATGAATGGTTAAGCTACTCAACAAAATAATTATAGTACTATACCAGAAAGCCATTGGCAATTCATAACTAACCCAACCCGACTGATTGCGTTTTACGATGTAAGCACTGGTTAACCCGGCGAACATCATAACAATACTGCCTATTCCCACCCATAGTGTAAACTTGTGGGGATGAATTTTATTTTTTGGTTTGATCACCTCTGTTTCCATACCTCAAAATTTGCCTTTGGTTTTAATTGTGTTCAATTTATCCGCGTATTTTATCTGCATATAAACTCAGAAAAACAATCATTAAATAAAAATAAGAACTGAACATTACTTTTCTTGCGGATGGTATATCCATTTTCAACAACAACAACACGCTAACATAAACCATGAACAGATTACATCCTAATAAAATCCACATACTCACTTCTCCGCTGATGTGATATAAAAACGGTAGAATGCCTACCGGTATCATCAAAGCGCTGTACATGATTCCTTGAATGGCTGTAAATTTTGTTGGTCCTTTTTCACTGGGCAACAATTTAAAACCTGCTGCGCTGTAATCTTTGTGTGCCACCCATGCAATTGCCCAAAAATGCGGGAACTGCCATAAGAATTGAATTGCAAACAAAATCCAGCCGCCGGTCCAATTGTTTTCATTTCCTTCTCCGAAACTGGCAACCCATCCAATCAAACAAGGCAAAGCACCTGGAATAGCGCCAACCAGAACAGCAATTGAATTTACCTTTTTCAAGGGTGTATAAACAAAACCATACAACACCAAACTCAAAAAACTCAGCCATGCCGCTTCGTTGCTAAAGGTAGATAGAATAAAAATTCCGATTGCTGCTGTGATACCGACAAAAATCCAAGCTTCTGTTTCAGACATTCTGCCGCTTGAAACGGGTCTAGATGCTGTGCGTTTCATCAAAGCATCGGTGTCTTTTTCCAAAATTTGATTTATGCCATTTGCAGAACCTGTGACCAACATACCGCCTACAAAAAGTAAAAGAACTTGAATCAGATTAAATCTGATATTGGGTGCCAGCAGGTAAGAAATTACCGTACTGAAAACAACCATAAAGCTTAAAGTGAACTTTATCAATGAAAAATAATCCTTCACTTTACTTGCCAATGCAAATGAATTTGAATTGGATATGGCTTTTTTATCCTGCACTTAATTTTTTTAATGTTTGCTTTCATCTGCTCCAACTGGTACATCTTGTGGAATAAAATCCACTCCATCTTTACCATAATCATACGGCCAACGATGAACCTCTGGAATATCTCCTTCCCAATTTCCATGACCTGGGCGGATTGGTGTTGTCCACTCCAATGTGTTTGCTTCCCATGGATTTTTAGTGGTAACCTTTCTTCCTTTCCAAATGCTATAGAAAAAGTTGATAACAAATAAAATTTGAACTGCAAATACAATCATTGCAATCAAGCTGATGAATTGATTTAATCCACCAAACATTTTAAATGATTCCCAATTTGAGAAATCGTAATAACGACGTGGCATACCTGCTAAACCTTCGTAGTGCATTGGCCAGAAAATTAAATAAGAACCAATAAGCGTTACCCAGAAATGGATATATGCTAATGTATTGTTTAAATATCTTCCAAACATTTTTGGATACCAATGATACACACCTGCAAACATTCCGAAGAAAGATGCTACACCCATTACAATATGGAAATGGGCAATTACAAAATAGGTATCATGCAAGTGAATATCTAATGAAGAGTTTCCAAGGAAGATACCTGTCAAGCCACCGCTGATGAATAAACTTACAAATCCAATGGCGAATAACATTGCCGGAGTAAAGCGAATGTTTCCTTTCCATAATGTGGTAAGCCAGTTGAACACTTTAATCGCAGAAGGAACCGCAATCAACAAGGTAAGCAACACGAATACAGATCCAAGGAATGGATTCAATCCGGTTACGAACATATGATGCGCCCAAACTAAAAACGCCAACACACAAATTGCAAACAAAGATCCAATCATCGCCATATAACCGAAGATCGGTTTGCGACTGTTTACAGATAATATTTCAGATGACATTCCCATTGCAGGAAGCAAGATGATGTATACTTCTGGGTGACCAAGGAACCAGAACAAATGCTGGAATAAGATGGCACTACCACCTTCGTTTGGTAATATTTTACCGGCAACAACAATATCACTTAAATAGAAGCTTGTTCCTAAGTTTCTGTCAAACAACAACAAAATTGCGCCCGACAACAAAACTGGGAAAGACAATACACCCAAAACAGCAGTGAAGAACAACGCCCAAATGGTTAAAGGCATGCGCGTCATGCTCATTCCTTTTGTACGCATATTCAAGATGGTGGTAATGTAGTTTAATCCTCCTAATAATGAAGAAACGATAAACATCGCCATGCTCACCAACCATAAATCCATACCAATTTTACTTCCCGAAGAAGCTTCACCCAACGCACTCAATGGAGGGTAGACTGTCCAACCACCACTTGCTGGTCCGGTTTGAACAAATAATGAAGACATCATGATGATAGATGCCAAGAAGAAAAACCAGTAGCTCAACATATTCAACATTGGTGAAGCCATATCTCTTGCACCAATTTGCAAAGGAATTAAGAAGTTTGCGAAAGTTCCACTCAAACCTGCTGTCAATACAAAGAAAACCAAGATGGTTCCGTGCATGGTTACCAAGGCATAGTAAAACTCAGGTTGTAATTTTCCACCTTTTGCCCAATGGCCTAAGAAATCTTCTAAAAATGGAAAAGTAGCTTCCGGATATCCCAACTGCAATCTGAAGATTACAGAGAATAAACCTCCAATGATTGCCCATATTATACCAGTTATCAAAAACTGTTTGGCGATCATTTTATGATCTTGGCTAAATACATACTTGGAAATAAATGAGTCCTGGTGCTCATGATGCCCATGATCATGTCCGTGCGCTTCGTGATGTGCCGTTGTTTGGTGTAATGCTACTGTGCTCATAGTATTTATGATTAAATGCGTTTGTTATTATTGAGGCATTGCTTGTGCTAAAGGTACTGATGTAGTATCTGTAGATGCCTTTTTGTTAGATGGATCTTTTGTTGGGAAGAAAGTCAAATATTCTGGTTTTTGTGAAGCCAGCCATTTGTTGTATTCTTCTTCTGTTTCTACAACGATTACACCTCTCATTGAAAAGTGGCCTTTACCACACATTTGATCACAACTGATTTCGTAAACAAAATTAGGGTTGCCGGTTCTTTTCTTCATTTGTTCGGTAGTGTACTGAGGTGTAAACCACAAGGTGGTAGGAATCCCTGGCACCGCATCCATTTTCATTCTGAAGTGAGATAGACCAACATCATGAATAACATCCATTGCGTTGATAACTAATTTTACTGGTCTGTTTACGGGTAAATGCATTTCAGTTGTATGCAAATCATCCCAACTTTCTTCTGCTTCGAAATCAACACCTAATGTGTTACCAGCAGGTTGATTGTATAATTTGTAATTCTTCCTACCCAATTTACCGTCTTTACCAGGATAACGCATATCCCATGCAAATTGGTGACCTGTAATTTCTACAACCACTGAATCTTTCGGAGCATCGCCGGTAATTTTAAACCAAAACTTCAAACCAAACACAACCAATACCGTAAGGAAAATTGCAGGAACAGTTGTCCATAACAATTCCAATTTGTTGTTGTGTGGGAAGTAAAACGCTTTTTGTCCGTCTTTTTCTTGGTATTTGAATGCAAACCAAAACAATAAGATTTGAGTAATTACAAACACAACACCAGTTACACCAATTGTAATGTAAAGCATTGTATCAATTCTTTCTCCTTCTACAGATCCAGATCCTTGTACAAACAAGGTTTTGCCGTAATACAATTCATTGCAATACCATGCGCCATATAAGCCCAACACTAAAAATGCAATCATTAAAAACGCATTGATTCTGTTGTTTTGCTTACGCGATTTATCTTCGCCTTTAAGCACACTTACATACTCGCTTGCTTTTGCAATTTGAAATATCACCACAAAAATCATTGCTACAATGGCAACTAAATAAAACTCCTTCATTTGTAAAAATTTTTTTGCTTCAACAAATCTGTCTGGATTTTTAAAGCTATTTTTTATTAAAAATCTTTATTCTACATCCAATTCAAAACTAGGTATGGTGAATCATACTTTCTTTTAAGAAAGGATGGTTCTTCATCAATAGAGAATTACCTGATAAATATTTTCCAACGCCCCACATAATCAAACCAATAAACAACATTGGAACACCCAATTCAAACAATGTCATTTTTGGGTTTGCTTTAACCGTTCCTGGCATTACCATTTGATAGAAATCTATCCAGTGACCAAAGATGATCAATACACCCATAATTACAATTAATGTCCAATTTCTTTTCGATCCTCTCTTCATTAAAATCAACAAAGGACATAAGAAGTTTAAAATCAAGTTTAAGAAGAACAAGAAATGATAAGGACCAGATTTTCCAGCTGTTCCGATTCTTTCGATGAAATATTTGGTTTCTTCCGGCTGATTGCTATACCAAATCAACATGTATTGAGAGAACCATAAGTATGTCCAGAAAACAGAGAATGCGAACATGAATTTACCTACGTCATGCAAATGCTCTTCGGTAACGTATTCTAATTTTCCTTTGTTTTTTAGGTATACGACGTAAATCGCAACCAAAGACATACCAGATACAAATGTGCTTGCAAATGTGTACCAGCTATACATGGTACTGTACCAATGAGCGTCGATGCTCATCAACCACAACCAAGGAATAGTAGATGCAACAGACAATCCAAAGAACACACAATATAAAGAAGCCCAAACGGTATTTTTATAAATCCATTTTTTTGCAGTTGGTTGATCCATTGGACCAGCATTATCTGATTCTAAGCTCAAGCTGCGCATTTTACGTCCAAGGAACCACCACATGAAAACGCTGATTGCAGACCAGATGGTGAAAAAAGTTGGGTTTAAGAATCCTTTTTTACCATTTAAGATTGGATCGTTTTTAACTGCATCTGCATCTAACCAATGGTAAACATCTGTTCTTCCGCCCCAAATAATGCCCATCAATACTAAAAAAGTAACGATACCTAAAATTGGAACTACGCTTGAAATGGCTTCTGGAACTCTTCTCAATGCTACTTGCCATCCGCCCATTGCCATGGTTGTAACGCAGATGAAGAACATTGATGCGTTTACCAATAAAAGCCAAAACACACTATTTTGTAACATTACAGCCCAAAAGCGGGTTGCATTGCTTGCGGCTTCGTGTTCTCCATGTCCATGTGCTACAGGTGCAAATGGATGAAACATAATAAAACCGTACAACACTGCTATAGCTCCTGCGATAATTAATCCCAAAGTCCACTTTTTGTAGTTGTTCGGCAATTCAAATTGATGATTCATCTCAATAAACTTTATTTTTTATAAACATCCAACGCTAGGTTGAGTTGGTTTTTTGTTTTTATTGTTCTTAATTATATTTTCTTAGTCGTATCGGTTGCTGCTGGAGCTGCTGTTTCTGTTGCTGGTTTTGGTTGCAACGTTCTGATGTATTTTATAACCTTCCAACGTTGTTCTCTCGACAATTGTGAAGCATAACTGCCCATGCTGTTTTTCCCATAATTGATGGAATGAAACATTGTACCATCAGCCATTTTTACGTATGCTTCTAATGTAAGATTTGCGATACCTCCAATTTTTCCTGCAGTAGCAATTGGACCATTACCTGCTCCTTTTTCACCATGACAAATCGCGCAATTGATGTTGTACAATCTACCGGCTTCTTTCATTTCAGCTTCTGTCATTGCTGTAATAGGGTTCATAACGGTAGCACTCATTTTGTATCCGTTGCTGTCGTTTGGCAAAGTATACGGAAACAATTCTCCTCTTTTGATGGTCCCATTTACCGGGTTGTTGTCGTAGTAAATTTTAGCGCCTTTTGAAGTTGCGTCTGAAGTAAAAACAGCAGTATCTCTTTGTGCATAAGTTTCGTATGCTCTGCTGTAAGCTATATCTGGCATGTATATTTTTCCTGGTTGGCGCTTGTTGTCACAGCTGATGAATGCGATGCTTGCTGTCAAAACCAAAACTACTATTGTTGCAATTTTTTTCATTATGATAAACACTTTACTGTTTTTAAATTCAACTCCTGCTGATTAATACCCTTTTTCCTCTCTGTATAATTTTTGTTCTCTGTCGTATCTTCCAATCCACCAGCCTGTTTCGGCAATTTGTGTGTTCACTTCCTGTGCGCCGGTGTTTTGTAAAAAGTTTCTCAATTCGTCTTCGTTTGTTTTATCTGTACACTCAATTGCCATTACAAATAAATCATCAGTTGCTCTCGCGTGGAAATGGTGTTTTTTCACAAATGGAGACAATTGGCACAAATAACAAAATGTAAGTACCATGCCTACTGCTGAAAACAATACAGTCAGCTCAAAAGTAATTGGAATCCATGCTGGTAAAGCAAAATGTGGTTTACCACCAATGTTGAGCGGCCAATCTTTTGTAAACACCCAGCTCATAAAACTCAAAGCAGTTGTAGTACCGGTGATTGCAAAAATAAAACCTGCGGTGTGTAAACTTGTTTCTCTTAAGCCCAATGCATGGTCGAGTCCGTGAACAGGAAAAGGAGTGTACACATCATGGATTTTATATCCTGCTTTGCGTACATTTTTCACTGCCGGAAACAAGACAGCTTCATCATCAAATGAGCCAACAACAAATTTTTTAATTCCTCCAGCCATGTTATTTATATTTCTTATTAATTAATTTAAAATTCAAAAGTTAGAATTCAAAAGGTTTACTATTTGTTTTGAATTTTTAATTTTAATTTTTCAATTTTCATTTTTTAGTGCGCGTGTTCTACTTCTTCCAAATAGAATTTCTCTGGATCTTGCTTTTCTATATCTGTCATTTTCACTTTGTAATTTTCTCCGGTTGTTTTCAAAATTGATTTGATTTCTGCCACAGCAATTACAGGGAAATATTTAGCAAATAAGAAGAAGCAAGTAAAGAACAAACCAAATGTTCCAAGATAGAAACCAATCTCCCAAATCGTTGGTGTGTAATAAGTACTCCAGCTAGATGGTAAGAAATCACGATAAATAGAAGTAACAATGATTACAAAACGCTCATACCACATACCGATGTTTACAACGATACTCATAAAGAAAGTAACGGTGATGTTTCTTCTTAATTTAGAGCTCCAGAATAATTGTGGTGATACCACGTTGCAGAACATCATCAACCAATAGCTCCAGCCATATGGACTAAACAAATTGGCTCTGTTTTGACTGAATGCATACCACTCGTAAGGGTTTTGACCATACCATGCGATAAACAATTCGGTTAAGTAAGCACAACCCACAATACTACCGGTTAACACGATAACTTTATTCATCGCTTCGATGTGACCGATAGTGATATAATCTTGAAGGCCCATTACTTTTCTTACAACAATCAACAAGGTTTGTACCATTGCAAATCCACTAAAAATCGCACCGGCAACAAAGTAAGGAGGGAAGATGGTTGTATGCCAACCCGGAATAACGGATGTGGCGAAGTCAAAAGATACAATGGTATGTACAGACAATACCAACGGCGTACTCAATCCGGCCAAAACCAATGACAATGACTCGTGACGTTGCCAATGTTTGGTACTTCCTGTCCAACCAAAAGCAGCAACACCATATAATAATTTACGCAATTTTGTTTTTGCTCTATCTCTAACCGTTGCTAAATCCGGAATCAAACCTGAGTACCAGAACAACAAAGAAACGGTGAAGTAAGTTGAAATCGCAAATACGTCCCAAAGCAATGGAGAGTTAAAGTTAACCCACAAAGGACCGCGGGTATTTGGATAAGGTAATACGAAGAACGCCATCCAAACACGACCCATATGCCAAATAGGAAACTGACCAGCGCACATTACCGCGAAAATTGTCATCGCTTCTGCAGCTCTGTTTACACCTGTTCTCCATCCTTGGCGGAACAACAACAAGATAGCAGAAATCAACGTACCGGCGTGACCAATACCTACCCACCAAACGAAATTGGTAATATCCCAACCCCATCCAATGGTTTTGTTTAGATTCCACTGACCAATACCATACGTAACCTCTCTGTATACGCTGTAAGCACCGAAAAGCAATAAACTAACACTGATGTAAAAACCAATGTACCAGAGACGGGTTGGTTTCATCTCAATAGGACTGATAATATCTTCCGTTACCTGATGATAATTCTTGTCACCATCTACCAGCGGTTCTCTGACTTGTGATTCGTATTTGAGTAATGACATATTCTGTTAGCTTTTAGCTATTAATGTTGCTGTTTTCTCTTAATTAATGTTTCTTTATTAGCTGTGATGATCTTCTTTTTTATCCTCAGCATGTGCTTCATGAGCCTCTTCCATCACGCCTACATGTCTATCGGTATTTCTAATTTTTGCAAGATAGCTTACGTTTGGTAACACGTGCAATTGCTCTAATACGTAGAAGTTGCGGTGTTCGTCATTTCTTGCTTTAGAAACCTCACTTTCTTTATCGTTCACATTACCAAAGCTGATCGCGTTAGTTGGACAAGCTTGCATACAAGCTGTTTTCACGTTGCGAACTATACTTGGGTCTTGATTTTTCTTTGCTTCCAATTTGCTTTCTTGTAAACGTTGTACACAGAAAGAGCATTTTTCAATCACACCTCTTGAACGAACGGTTACATCCGGGTTCAATACCATTCTGGTTAAGTCGTCATTCATTTGGAATACCACTTCGTCTAATTCAGAACCACGCAATGGTTCTTGGTTATCTTTAAAGCTATCTGAACCAGTGAAATCCAACCAGTTGAAACGACGCACTTTGAAAGGACAGTTGTTGGCACAATATCTCGTACCAATACAACGGTTATATGTCATTTGGTTTAATCCTTCAGAGCTATGGTTTGTTGCGGCAACCGGACAAACGTTTTCACATGGAGCGTTATCGCAATGTTGACACATCATCGGTTGGAATACTACATCCGGATTCTTCACATCGCCTGTGAAATAACGATCGATTCTTAACCAATGCATTTCATGCGCTTTCTGAACCTGGATTTTACCAACTACACTCACATTATTTTCAGCAGTACAAGCCACAACGCAAGCGCTACATCCTGTACAGGTGTTTAAGTCGATGCTCATTCCCCATTTGATTCCTGGTTTTTCATAATCAGGATAAATGGTTCCTTCTTTTACAAAATCTGTTTTACCTGCAGCCAACAACACTTTTTTCTCGTGGTTAGGCTCTTCCAACAACGCTTCTGGATTGGCTAAGAAACTCTTCAAGTTTGTTTCATAAACAACCGGTCTGCTTTCTGATGATCCGTGAACCTGTGTTTGTGCTAATGGATATGTTGTATTTGTTTTTTCTGCTGTGGCAACGGCATTGTAGGTAAATGATGTACCGTCAAAACCTACCATTGGATAAGCATTTTTACCAGCACCTGTTGCAGAACGTCCAATTCTTTCTAAAGACATTTTTTCATCTGCACTTGCTCTGCCATAACCCAAGGCAACTGCTATCGTAGCGTTGTTAAGTCCTGGTAATATTAATACTGGTAATTCAATTGATTTCCCTTTTACGGTGATTTTGATTACCGGTTTTTCTGGTGTTACTTCGTAAGCATCTGCTTGGCGTTGGTTATCCATGATATCCAATCCAATCAATGTTTTAGCCAACTCCGGACTAACCATTGCGTAGTTGTCCCAAGTTACTTTTGAAATAGGATCTGGCAACTCTTGTAACCAAGGATTGTTTGCTTGCGCGCCATTTCCGATGCTTATTTTTTCGTATAATACAACTTCAATATTTCCTGAAGGAGCAGTAGCAGCTTTAGCAGCGGCAGTTGCCAATGCAGCACCATTGAAAGCAGCAGCAGTTGGAACCATTACAGATTCTACAACGCCATCTTGCAATGCTTTATCGAAATTATCTGCACTTCCTAATTTTGAAGTCCAATAGTTTTTGAAGTAGGTTTCATAATCATTTCCACTTGCTGCAACAACTGTTGGAACAGTTGCAGCTGCTGTATCGGTGGCTGGTGCAGAAGCTACTGCTTTAGCGCCGCCCGACCAAGTCATCAAAGATGTTTGGAAAGATCTTGTTTTGAACAAAGGATTGATGATAGGCTGCATCATGCTGAACATGCCAGTCTTGATTTCTGCATCGCCCCAGCTTTCCAACCAATGATTAGAAGAAATCACATATTTACATTGTTCTGTTGTTTCATCTAATGTACCATTCATTGAAATGCTCACTGGAAGTTTGGCAATTGCCTCTCCCAATTTTTTGCCATCACCATGTGCATACACAGGATTGCAACCATATACCAACAAAGCACCAACCGTTCCTGCATTGATCTCTGCAACCAATGTGTTCATTTCGGTATCAATTCCTTTGCGTGTGTTGTTGGTTGCGGACCAGTTTACAGTTGTTCCGTTTGCTCCAATTATTTCGTTGATGGCATTTACCACCACTTGAATATTTACATCATTGCTTCCACAAACAACCAAAGAAGCACCTTTGGTCTTCATCAATTCTGTAGCAGCTTTATCAATACCTGCTTTCACGTGTGCATCTGCAATAGCAGGAGCAGAAACCGCTCCGCCTAATTTTGCCAACAACGCCAAAGCAATTGCTCCAGTTTCAGAAGGTTTGTGTGTGTATCTGTCGTCTGCATTACTTCCGGTTAAGCTCAACATGCTTTCAAAATGAAAGTGACGACTTAACGTTGGTTTTTCGCCAGTTACTTTTCTATTTGTAGCGTATTGATTGCTGAATTCAACAGGACTTAACCAAGTACCTAAGAAGTCTGCGCCCAAACTCACAATGGTTTTTGCATGTTCGAAGTGGTATGAAGGGATTGCTTTTTTACCGTAGCAAGCTTCATTTGCCAACAACATTCCACTGTAGCTCACGCCATCATATTGTACGTGTTGACTACCAGGATATTTTGCAAGAAAATTGTTGATGATTTGTTGTGTTGAAGGAGAGTTGATGGTTGCAGTTAGCAAAACCACTTTTTTCCCACCTAAACCAGACATTGCCGAAGCGATCATGTTGTCGAAAGCTTCGAAGGTGGTAACTTCTTTAAAATCGTTTCCAGATTTTTGTAAAGGGAAACGAAGGCGAGTGGTATCGTATAAATCTAAAACTGAGGCTTGCGCTTGCGCGTTGGTACCGCCTTTAGTGATAGTAGACAATTCGTTTCCTTCAATTTTGATTGGACGGCCATCTCTTTGTTTTACAACAACACTGATTGAATCACCGCCATTAACATAAGTAGAAGCATAATAGTTGGCCACACCCGGTGTAACATTATCAGGTCTTTGCAGATAAGGAACTGATTTTCTCACAGGCATTTCGCAACTTGCTGCAATAGCTGCTGCGGCTGTACTAAAGCCTAAATATTTAAGAAAATCTCTGCGTGGAGTTTTTCCGTCAAGAAGACCTTCTTTTGAAAGCTCCTCGATTGGGAGTAACGCTTCGTTGAACTCATTTTCTGTAGATTGCTGGTGCGCTTCAGTTTGATTTAGTTCTCCGAAATTCTGCCAATACTTCTTATTACTCATAATTGATTAATTCTAAAATTCGGTAATTGTGCTGTTAGCCATTTTGATTTTTCTGATGGCTTTCTTAATATATTAATAGTGACATTTTTGACACTCTGTTCCGCCAATTTTTTCTACAGTTACACTATCCATCTTGTGATTTTTGATGTCGTTATGGAATTTCTCGTATATGCTGTAAAACTTATTGCCTTCTTTAGATTCTTTGTTGTAGAAATCAACTTTTGATTCTCTGTGACAGTTAACGCACCATCCCATGCTCAAGTCAGTAAACTGATAAACTTCTGGCATTTCTTGGATGTTTCCATGACAGGTTTGACATTGTTGTTTACCTACTTTAACGTGTTGGCTATGGTTGAAATAAACGTGATCTGGTAAGTTGTGAATTTTTACCCAAGGAATAGGTTTTGCGCCGTCTGGTACGCCGTCTTTGTTGTTATCGGCGTTGTATTGTTTTGTCTGAGGATTCCATCCAGCGTATTGATATAGCTTTTGGATTTCTGCGTTCGCATCTAATGTTTTGCCATCTTCTTTTACAATTGGATCTCCTTTGTATTCATTAATTGCCATATGACAATTCATACAAACATTTACAGAAGGAATACCTGAGTGCTTGCTGTCTTGTGCGCTACCGTGGCAATACAAACAACTGATTTGATTGGTTCCGGCATGAACTTTATGAGAATAGTATATCGGTTGTTCTGGTTGATAATTTTTTTGGCGACCTAATCCCATTGCACCATTTACAGTAAAATAACCTCCTATTACAAACAACAACAAAACCAAAGCCATGATGTACGTTTTGTTTCTGTAGAATGGAACGGGTTCGCCTCTGTCTACACCTTCTTTCTCATCGGAAAGCTTGCGTAGATTGCTGTTTACTTGAAGTAAGATGAATGCAACAACGGCAAGTGTTAAGGTAAGGATGCCGTATAAAAGTGAGTTGTCTGAATCTTCGCCATCTGATGAACCACCTGCGGCAGCTGCAGTTGCAACTGGAGGGGTATAATCATCTACATATTTCATGATGGCATCAACCTCTTCTTTTTTAAGATTGCTGAATGCCGTCATTACGGTTGGTTTCCATTTTGCAAAAAGTTCTTTTGCATAAGCATCCGTTGCAATCATTTGCGCTGGATTGGCAACCCATTTGTAAATCCATTCTTTACTTGGCTCTCTGTCGCTCCAACCTTTTAAAGCCGGACCAGTATAATCTGCATCTGGTTTATGACAGTTTGAACAGTTTGCTTTGAAAAGTGCTTCACCATCTGCGGCAAAAACAGCATTATTAAATGAAACTAATAGGACTACTAATAGGCTTGCTAAGGCTTTGTTAATGATTGTTCGATAGCGACTCATACAGTTATCGGGGCTAATGTGGAAAAAATCCTTTTTCGGGAGCAAAAGTAAGTCACGATGTTGACATTATATCAACATTTTGAAAAATTTTTTTAGTTATTTTATATGGGTTTCAACTGATTGTATAAAAGTCTTGATTTGATTGTCATAAAACTGTAAACAATGGCTTAAAAAATAAAAGAAGAAAAAATAAACAGTTAAATAATTTTGTTTTGTGCAATTTTGCAAGATGTTACAAAAACTGCAGGAGCGCTGGAAAGTTAACGCCATAAATTTATTATTGATACTGCTCACCTTTGCGCTGGGTGGTTCTACATGTGCAAGACTTGCGGGTTATTTTTTAAAGCAATTGCTGAATGAGCGTACCTTTTTATGGTGGTTTTTGTACATCGTTTTGGTTACGATACTTTGGCCAATTTGCGTTTTGATAATCAGTATTCCATTGGGGCAGTTTCGATTTTTTAAAAATTATCTTCAACGAATTGGTAAGCGGTTGAGCGGCAAAAAAAAAAATAGTTCCGCGCCTGTAAACATTGTCATTTTCGCCAGCGGCAGCGGAACGAATGCTGTAAATCTCATCAACTACTTCAAAACGAATCCTACAATTGCTGTAAAAGCCATTTTTTGTAATAATTCTAATGCTGAAATTATACATAAAGCACAATCATTTAAAATTCCGGTTGTGATGATTGAAAACGATGTACTCAGCCAAAAAGAAGGATTCTTGTTGCAGCAATTGCAAGAATTGGAGACATCTTTTATTGTGCTGGCCGGTTTTCTTAAAAAAATGCCTGCTCCAATAGTTAAAGCTTATCAAGGAAAAATAATCAACATTCACCCGGCTTTGTTGCCCAAATATGGTGGTAAAGGCATGTATGGCATGCATGTTCATCGGGCAGTCATTGAAAATAAAGAAATAGAAAGTGGCATCACCATTCATTTGGTGGATGAGGTTTACGACAATGGGGAAATTATTTTTCAAGCATCTTGTGCCGTTACTTCTTCCGATACGCCCGAAACTTTGGCCACGAAAATTAGAAAACTGGAGCATGCGCACTTTCCAGGTGTAGTAAAAGATTTTATAGAAAAGCAAAATCATCGTTAAAAGAAACATTCTATTAACTTCTGTTTTTTTAGTAGTTTAATATTGCAAATTAATTTTAGCAGATTGAAAGGCGTCATCATCATTTTATTGTTTTTCCCATTTTTCCTTAAGGGACAAATTATGGTAAGCGGGACGGTGTATGATGTAACGAAAGTGAATTACGTTGAGCAGGTTAGGGTGGTAAGTACATCAGGTATTTTTGCAGTTACAGACAGCATGGGAAAATACAGTATTTATGTTTCGCCGAAAGATTCGCTGATTTTTTATTACAACAACAAGCCAACACAAAAATTTATAGTGGCTGACATTACCGATCCTACGCATTTTGATATTTCAATCCATCTAAAAATAAAAGGGAAATACAATGTTTTGAAGGAGGTGACGGTATTTTCAAAATCGTATAAAGAAGATTCTATAGAAAACAGGGCGACGTATGCAGATGTTTACGATTTTACAAAGCCCGGATTGGAGAGCAGCATTTCAAGCGATGGCGTTGCAGGTGCTGATTTGGATGCGTTGATCAATATGTTTAGATTTCGTAGAAACAAACGAATATTGGCGTTTCAAAAAAGGCTTGAAGAACAAGAGCAAGAAAAATATATTCAATATCGGTTTAATAAAATTGTGGTGAGGCGCGTTACAGGAATGCAGACTCCTAGGTTGGACACGTTTTTGGTTTGGTATAAGCCGAGTTATGATTTTTTGCAAACAGCCGATGAGTTGCAGTTGAACCAATATATTATAGATGCGAGTAAACATTTTAAAAAAATAAACCCCATTATGGAATACAACAAACTTACACCAGAAGAAGAATATGTAATTGTTAGAAAAGGAACGGAAATGCCCTACACTGGTGCATTAACGAACAATAAAGCAGCAGGAACGTATATCTGTAGGAGATGCAATGCGCCATTGTATAAATCATCGGATAAATTTGATTCGCGCTGTGGGTGGCCAAGTTTTGATGATGAAATTCCGGGAGCAGTAAAGCGGGTACCAGATGCCGATGGGAGAAGAACAGAAATCGTTTGTGCCAAGTGTGACGGGCATCTTGGGCATGTTTTTATTGGGGAAATGTTTACAGAAAAGAACACGCGTCATTGTGTGAATTCTATTTCGATGCAATTTGTGCCGGAGTAGGGGGAGGTATTGTTTGGGGTTTGGGGTTTGGCGTTTGGTG
>Ga0114979_10001167_pt1 | contig 17627 bp, 20 predicted proteins | sample S_140625_EF_Meta_FD_87315 | JGI IMG/M metagenome (GOLD analysis project Ga0114979, IMG submission 87315) | Freshwater microbial communities from Lake Simoncouche, Canada to study carbon cycling - S_140625_EF_MetaG | ecosystem: Environmental > Aquatic > Freshwater > Lake | place: Lake...
GCAACCGCAGACTGAACACCAGTATTCGTAAAGGTGACCGCTCCTGTAGATCCTGATACGGAAATTCCTGTTCCTGCAACCGCAGATACAACGCCTGTGTTCGTTAGGGTTATTCCTTTACCAGCCGAAGCAATAGAAATGCCAGAACCACCAGAAATACTAATCGCACCAGTAATACCATTCAATGAAGATACGGCACCTCCTGCGATATTATTGTCAATATAGGTCTTTACTGCATACTGTGTTGGTAGTTTTATCTGAGAATTGGCAGCAAGAGCAGTATCATTGTCTATTTCTGCACCGACCCAAATTTGAGAAGAAGTAACACCTACGAATAATTTACTATTCGTTGTATCAAAAGCTGGTTCACCGAAAGTTAGACCTGATGGTGTTCCACCGCCGCGCTTAATTTTAATTTTTGCTGCCATAATTTAATCTCCAGTTATAGTATATATATAAATTAAAAGAGGTAAGAAATGTCCATGTTTTCAAATGTACCAGATGATATTATTCAACAATATATGTCCACGGGTTCCGATTTTGGATTTAGTGCCGTTAATGAAACAGAATTAAATAGCATAGTCAATAAAAATTCAGATCAAATTGATGCAATAAAGAATAAATTAGACCTAATTTTAGAATTAAACTCATCATGTGAGGGCGCCCTTGCGGTAAAAACTCAATATGATGAATTAATAAAAGCAAGAATGTTAGAAATAGAAAAGGCAATCATTCCTCTTCTATTAAATATCAAAAAGAATGGTGATAAAGACTATATCTTCTGGCCTGGAAAACAAAGAGTAGCACAATGCGACCTACAATTAAATAAAATTATAGGTCTTACCCGAGCAAAAGTTTAATTATCCCGTCCTGGCTTCTTTGGCTTTGGATTCTTTGGATTCTTTGGCGGTTTAGGTTCACCAGAATCAGAGCCAGGTCTACTGGAGCCTACAGGTCGTTGGAGAAGCTTGAATAATTTATTTCGAACTTCTTCTCTATTCCATCCACTCCCTCCATTGTTTATATTTAATTCAGTTAAATGATTTAGATGTTGTTTGAATAGTTTCATGTCCATGTTGATATTTATAAATAATATTAGTTAGAGATTGTTATAAAAAAATTAGATAGGTATAATAGTACAGAGTAATGAGTAAGTTGCTTTAACTTAAAGATGTGAGAGGTATAAATGAAATCATTTAAAAATTATTTAATAGAAGAAGAACAAAGAAAACGAATAGATCATTTCATTGACTTTGCATCTACTCATTTAAATCTTGATAAGAAACCAACGGTTGATCTATTATCTTCAAGAGAACCTGGCATGACTACTGCAAGTTATGATACTATTACTGGTAATATGAAAGTATTGTGTGGAAAACGAGCAGTATTTGATGTATGTCGCAGCATAGCACACGAAATGATACACCAAAAACAACATCAGGATCTAGGTGATTCATCTCAGCTAGATGGAGAAACTGGTTCTCCACATGAGAATGAGGCAAATGCACTCGCAGGTCAATTAATAAGAATGTATGGAAAAGAAAATCCAGAATTTTACGACGAATGAAAACATTTAAACAATACATTACCGAAAAACGCAAAGGTAAACTTATAGATAAAGTATTTGGCGCCTCTTTGGCCTTTGGTGCTGCATCAGGATTATTAGCATTTGGTAAAGCAATGTCAAATAATAATCCCCAACAAAGAATAACCAATACATCAAGAAACATTGCTTCTAGACCAAGTGTAAAGGTAGCCGTAGCAAAACCAGCAGAAGAGAAGAAATCAAATCAATATCAATTCGAAAATGATAATGTTAAAAAACTATACGGCGCATTAGTGTCTGCTGAACATAGAGGAAATGTGGAGGATCCATATGCCTATGATCCCAAGCACTATATTCGTACAAAAGCTGGTAAAGGAACATCTTCTGCATATGGACCACTACAAATAACAAGAAATACTGCAAGAGGATATGCCGATCCAAACAATCAATATCATACCAATTTTGTAGCACAAGGAAGTACTTTCTTGAAATCAAAAATAGATGATCCAGTACATGGCTTGGGTGGAGCGGGTACATTATCTGGTGAAGAACATCATGCAAATTATCAAGAATTTGCTTCTCATGTGATGCAACAAAAAGCAAAAGAATTAAAAATGGATATTAATAAACCATTGACTCCACAACAACTTGCAGCGTTTACTCAACATTGGCGCCACGGAAAAGAAAGTGGAAAACAACCAGAATCATGGTATTCTGCAACAGTGAATAACTACTATAATAACTAAATGAAAAAATATATTATACAATCTTTACACGAAGCAGTAAAAAACAGAACACAATCTTCTGTTTCCTTTATAAAGCCAGTTCCAATATATCATAAAGATACACCAATTGGAAAATTCATCGACAAAGGAATGCACAAGGAATGGAAATCACACAGAGATAAAGTTTTTAAAATGTCAAACATGACTCCTGGTCGTTTATTTGGAGAGATGCAAAAGAATCCAATGGAAAAACTAGTGGACGATAGATTTAATGAAATAAATGGCAAAGGTATTTCTCGCGGAAGAATAGGATTTGCTAAAAAAATAAAGTATTCTTTTCACCCAAGAGTAGTCAAATCATCAAATAGACGAGGAGAAAAGTATGATTGGCAACATACTGGCTCATCAGAAACTGGCACACATGTATATAGAATTAAAACACCAGCAGGAAAAAATTTAAAAATTTCCATTGCACATGGATTGACACATCCAAAGAGCAATAGTAGAAAAAACGGTATATTGAATAGGAGTGCTGTGAAGTTTGAGGTTGATAATAAAGTAAATGTGGATTCTACATCTAAAAAAACCAGCGCACAAGATGCTATTGGTATATACAGAAGTGTATTGGCCGCTGTGAAACACCATGTTAAATCGCATAATCCAGATGAAATAAAATTTTCCGCCAGTTCTTCGCCAGGACATGATGATGGTAGAGACAGAGCAAAATTATATGCATATACTGCTAAAAGATTGATTGGTAAAAAATATCACCTAGCAGTCAAGAAAAGCACCTACACCCGCATGACCGCCGCGAACACCTTTGCTGGTAGAAGATCTGTTCGAAAAACAAAAGTTGCAAATTTCACAATTGTCAAAAGAAAAACCCCAGAAATGGAAAGATTAATTTCCATGAATAAAAAGGGAATATGAAAGTTTATAAATAACAATATAGGAGAATACACATGGCAAGTAATCCAAAACCATCCCCGACGAATGCAGGAAAATCAGCTTCAAAAGTAACACAAGATATGCTACTGAATAGAAGACAAAATCCAGTTGTTCCACAAGCACCAGAACCCAATCATGCAGGAATGCGAAGTAAGTCTGCTCTACAACAAGGAAAATCAGCAAGAGCTCAAGGTGGAAATGGTGCAGGACCAGTACCAGCTGCATCAAATGCTGTTGATCGTACCCATGCAAAAAGAGAAGAAGCAAGAGCAAACAGAGCAAACAGAGGACAATAATTTAATATGCCTAATTATGGATTTTTATGTGAAAATTGTGATAAGACATTTGATTGTTTTTTGAAGATAGATGAGAGGAATGATCCAATACTAGAAGAATGTCCTCATTGTAAAACAAAGGGCAAAATAGCAAAGGATTATTCCTCTCTTTCTCAATCATTGAACTCAGATAGTAATCTCACACCAAACAATAAAACTGGTGGGCAGTGGAATGAACTCATGAGTAAGATGAAACATAACATACCAAAAAGATATCATGGAAATTTAGATAATGCTTCTAATAGATCAGGAAGAAGATGGTTAGGCTAAATCAACTAATACAAAAAATATCAGAAGCAAGAACCTATTACAGTCCTTTTGGTGGGAAATCTGCTATAGCTGCATTTCGTGTATCACAAGGAGAGTTCCGACCAACAGATAACGCCGTGGAGCGATTACAAACTCGTATTTCATTCGGTATTGGACCAGAAGGAAGAGGTTCTAGACTTTCTACGGATCGAACGAATAGAGGCACACTAAATGATATTGGAACTAGCGTTAGTGAATTGGTGAGCTCTGGTAAAATACCACCAAGAGAAAGAAATCGCACCAATAGAAAAACCAGAATCACAGAAGAACAACTTAGAATAGCAATCAAAACTTTAAAAAATAATTATTCTCAGTCAAATATTAGAAGTATTTGAGTCAATTATAGAGAGAAATACAATGAATAAAAACTTATATGTCAGTTGGTTAAGTAATAAACTAGAAATATCTCAACCAGATGGACCAACTATTACTGAAGCGAAGAAAAAACACTTAAGAAAAGAAATAAACTTTTTACGCGCGGCATTGGCACATCAACTTCACCAACAAGGCAGACTAGGTGAAATTGGAGGCCTCGGGGGCGGAAATGATGGTGATTCATATACACTAGAACCAAAGAGTGGATTAATAGACTATAGACCAGATGCTCCTCGTGCTAGCACTAAACAACCTTATATTCCACCAGTTTGGTCATATCTTGGTAGAAATTCTTTAGGAATTCGTGAAAATACTGATATAGAAGAAGGAGCTCTTGCTGTAATACCAAAAACTGCTCTTGCCGTAAAACCAACCACTGCTCTTGCCGTAAAACCAAAACTAACACGCAGCGATGCTCTTGCTGTGATAGCAAAAAATGAAAAGGGTACTTCTAAACCAAAAACTGGCATTATACCCCATTCATATCCAACAAGAAGAGTACCATCTGAAAGTGGTCTAGCAACAATACCCTCTAAAGGTGGTCTACCAACAATACCCCCTAGAAGTGATTTAGCAAAAACACCCCCTAAAGGTGGTTCATTGATTAAACCACCAGCTGGTGGTTCATTAGTCAAACCAAAACCACCAGTCAAACCATCAGATCCTAATAGTGAAAAGCCTAGGACTCCCATGTCAGGGCCATTGACCAATCCAGAAATAAACAAAAGACCTAACTCTAAATATACAATGTCCTTTCATCCTAGAACATCTGGTGGTCTGGCTCCAGTTTCAGTACGGCCAGGTACTGGAGATCTAGTATCAGAATCCTCAATGTCTTCTTTGATCAATCATCATATTGATAAATTTTTAAATTCAAGACATGGAAAATTGTTAAAGAATGAAGCTCAAAAAGTATTGACTAATAGAAACTAAGCAGTATAATATGATCGTGATTGGTAATTTTCATCATTTATCGTTAAATATCAAACCAGTTAATCTTGAACGCAAAGAAATAGCAGGCCAAAGGTTTTATCAAACACCTGATGGCCTGTTTCCTTCTGTTACAACAGTAACAGGACATGAAAAGAAAAAATTCTTTGCAGAATGGCGTAACAATAACAAAACAGAGTCTGCTAGAGTTTGTTCTCGCGGAAATACACTGCATTCTGTTATAGAAAAATATCTTCTAAATGAAAAAATAGATCTTTCGCAATATGATGATAACATTCGTGATCTTTTTCACACATTGAAGCCAGAAGTAGATAAAATAAATAATATTCGCTGTCTAGAATTTCCATTATATAGCAATATTCTTCAAATGGCAGGAAGAGTCGATTGCATTGCTGAATACAATAAAGAATTGGCAGTAATAGATTTTAAGGGTAGTACGAAAACTAAATACAAGAAAGATATTGAAAATTATTTCAATCAAGCAACAGCATATGCGCTCATGTGGCAGAACATGACTGGTGAAAAAATAAAGAAAATTAAAATTTTAATTGCAACCGAAGATGGTACTTGTCAGATATTTGAAGAAGAAACTATAAGGTATGTCTCTTCACTAAAACAAATTAGAGATACATATATAAGTGAAACGCTATTATGAAAAATTTGAATGTAGATCAAGTCAATATTAAAAATTCTGTAACATGGACCGCCTGTAATGATGATTCAAGATCAAATTACTGGCGATCTGTGTTTTTAGAGAAGTATGGTGGTGAATTTATAAAAGAAGGCAGATATTTGAAATGGCAAGAAATAGAAATTAAGCCTAATCATTACTATCTGTATTCAAATGCTGATGATGCCGTGGTCAAGATAAATCATATGAGTAATTTTTGTAAAAAAAATAATCTTAATAGATCTGCAATGTATGAAGTAAAAACAGGCAAAAGAAAGCAGCATAAAGGCTACAAATACTTAGGAGAAGAAATAAATGGCAACACTATACTGGAGAGGCGCAATCAGCAGTGATGTCCAGATTGCAGCAAACTGGACATTAATACTACCATCTTCATCAACAACCGCACCGCCAGCGGCAGTAACAGGTCCGACTGGTGGAGATACAGTAATTTTTAAGGCGTTCGGCGCGCCTGGTGGAGGCTCATGGAATCCTATCTTTTCACCAGAAGGAATAATTGGTGCAGGTGCTACTTGCTATGAACTTGCATATTGCAAAATTGAAAATGGATTTGGTAGAGATATCGGATCATCGTCTAACTTTCTGAAGGTATGTTCAACTTATGTTGATTTGTTTAAGAGTTTTCCAAATATAGACAATACTCCTTCAAAGATATATCTAAAAGGAGTAAAAAGAAATTCTACATCTCCATATATTTACTTTAAGACGAGCTGGCCAACTCTGGGTGGAGCTCCTACCCATTATATCGCAGGAGATCTGAGTGGATTTGAATTTGCAATGCCGACTCAGTCTACACTAACAAAAAGTCATGCAGATATTTATTTAGGATGGGAACAAAATGATATTGAAAGTATTTATCTAGGAATTTCTGGTGGATTATATACAGGAAGTTCTTCTGCTCTTGCTGGAAATTTATATCTAGGAAAGAGACTGAATCCAGGATCAGGAACCAATATCATCAGAGGTAATGGTCTATCAACATGGATTCAAAGAGGTGCATCTTTTGATAAATTAACCATCACTGGTGCATTGAGAGATAATACTACAAATTATGCATTTTTCATTGGTGCTACCCTCGCAGCAACAGGACCAATAAACAATAAAACATTTATAAATGAATTTAAAGTAGAAGGTGTAGGAGTCAATACCAATAGATCTCCAAATTCACAAGTAAACATATCTACAGGTGTATCATTCAATAATGTGATTATGAAAAATACTTCTAATTTAACGGTAGATATACCAACAAATGAGTATGTTTACATTAAACAGGGTCAGTTACATACAAACACATATAAAACTCCAAATAATGTTTCCTACTATCCATCAATAGATGTTTCTAACGATGGTTTAGTCATAGGAGCCGCTGCGGAAGTTGGTGGATTTGATATAGTTTCTGCACTCGGTGTAAGTTACGATATACCACCATCAATTAATATTTATCCATCATCAATTTGGGATATAGTCTAAGAGACAAACAAGGAGAAAATAAATGGCAAGATTATACTGGTTAGGTACTACAAGTACAAGTGTAAATACAGCAGCAAACTGGTCTCTTTATCCTTTTGCAGGAGCGACTCTACCGCCTGCTGCGCAATCAGGTCCTACACATGGAGATGAGATATATTTTGATTGGCCAATACACTCGGCAACAAATTATCCTTCATTTGTACCACAAGGAACAATATCAGCAAATTTACTAAATGTTATTGTTGATCCTGATTTTGAATTAGACATTGGTGCAGCTGGATCTCGTTTGGGAGTATCTGCTGCAAACATAATTGTTAGCAAAAAATGGCAATCAAATCCAGAAAAAGGTGATTCTGTTCCCTCTGTTTATATAAATTCTACTGGACCTGGTTGTATTTTTAAATCATCACTATTGGGTGACGCAGACATACCATCAACATTTTCACCATCTGGTACTGGTCCTGCACAATGTGTAATGGATTTGTGTGGAAATTTTGAAACTATTGAGTGTGGTGGAGTATATGGTTCAGCAAACAATCCAATCGTATATAGAAGTGAAACTTTAATTTTTGGAGATACCGTTACAACAACACTTGGAGCGTCTTCGACTGGTGTTACAAATAAAGAAGTGTTTACATTTTCAGCTGAATATGCAAAGACCACAGTTATTTTTGGAAGCGAAAGTAGTGCATATACCCGAGAGATAAATCCCAATGGAAACATACTGGAAGACATCAACATCAGAGGTGTTGGTGTCACCGTAAAGATGTATAGAGGTGCAGATTTTGCTTCTAATTGTGGAGGATTAAATATAGAATCAGCAAATAACACTAATGATGTCAATAGACTTCTGTTTGTTCGTTCTGCATATGCAGGAGCAACTGGATATCCAGATAGTGGTAGAACATCAGTCGGTAATTTGATAATGACAGCATCTAATGTATCAAAAGCAAATGATCCATATGTGGAAATAAATCACGGAGTGGATATACAAGGAAAATTGAAAATTGCTTCTGGATTTTTCAATATAACAGTGTGTGAAGAAGCAACCAGAACATATGGTGCATCCGCCAGAGCAGAATTATATGTTGGAGAAACACCAGCGTCTAATCCAAAGGTAGTATTGTCTCCAAATTGTTCCATCAGAGAATTGAAAGTATTCCCACAGTCTGGATGTAGTCCAGATGTGACTTTTGATGGTAAACCACTAAAAACTCTATTCATAAATCAAGCAAAAATAGAAAGCTAAAAACATATATGTTTTACCAGAGGGGACTTAACTCCCCTCTGGTTTTTTATTTAAGCATACATATTTACACACCGAGGGATTTTAATGAATAAGGCATATGTAGTAACAGGCGCATACAATCCACCAACTTTAGCACACGAAGAAATAACAAAGTCTGGTGCTAAACATGCCATTTCCACAGGGCATACTCATTTTTTCCAAGGATTTGGCGGCTCATCCGAAACAGAAGATGCACCACTCACAAAAGAACAAAAAGAAGGATATATTAAAGATATCCACAAGCATCTTCAAAAAGATAATTCAGTCAAAGGTATTAATTGGCAAATTATTCCAGCAGAAAACAATACACCATTTCATCATATTACTCATGTAGTAGAACAACATGGAATTAATAATATAACCATTGGGTTGGGTTCCGATCAGCTAGGAAAGAATGGATTGCGTTCTAACATAGAAAAACATATACAGACTCACGGTGGATTATTGGGATCTGATAAGAAAACAGTTCATCCAGTAACCATTTCTTTTCATCAATTAGGAAAACCAAGAATAGAACAAGACTTGGGTAGAGATGAAGAATTAAAAAGAGTTCGTGCTGGTGATTTATCCGTTGTAAAGGCAGGAAAAATTAGAAAAGCACATGCAGCTGGTGATACAGAATATGTTCGTGAAATGTTACCTCGTGGCATAAATCATAACAAAATAATGAAAGATCTAACATCACAAAACAAGAAAATTGCAGCTGCAAGACAAGCAAGAAAAACAGCAATTATTGATAGAAGAAACGAAAAGAAATCTGCAACAGCAGCAAGAAATGCAGCAAAGAAAGTGAGTAAGAAAAAGTTGAAAGAAGATTTTCTAGCAGAAGCAACGGCATCAATTGCAACTCGTATGAAAGAGTCAAGAGCAGCAAAAAGAACTTCAAAAAGAAGAGCACTGACTCGTCGTATTCGTTCTCGTAGCAGAAGAAATATTAAAGTATTGAAGAGAAGAGCATACTCACAGATAAAAACTATTCTTCGCAAAAGACTTTTTGGTGGAAGTAAAAAGAAACTTTCTGTTGCACAGAGATATATGATTGATAAGATGATCAATAAAAGAAAACCATTACTAAACAGAATGGTCAAGGCCATTATTCCAAAAGTAATGACAGGTGAAACAAAAAGAATGCAAAGAGCAAATGGTTCAAGGAGATTGCGTGAAAATGTGAGTCCATTGAATTTCATTATACAAAATTTAAATGAAGCAGAAAAGAAACCAAAAAGACCAGCATCTGCATATAAAACAAGACAAGAAGTAAGAAGAGATCAAAATTCTCGTAAAAGAAAACAAAGATCAAACGATCAGGCTGCAACATCAAGTAATCCTTTTTCTGGTCAGGTTCTTGTAGTACGAGATTCTTCGAATGATGATTTAATGATCATTAAAAAAGAATCATTCGACTCCAATAGACACACTGTTATAATTGCACCAGAAAAAATGAACATGGGTTCTGCTCAAAATACAATGGGAAATGAAGATTTTGTAAACACACCAACATCAATTGAATTGTTTGGAAGAGTAGATGATGCTCCGACTCGCTCAGAGAAAAAAGCAAAAGGTCAAGCACAACCACAACAAGCCCAAGCACCAGTAGCTCCTGTGGAAGTTCCTCCACCTGTTACCAAGACTGGAAAGAAATCAACATTCCCAGATTCAGATCATTCTGCAACAGATATGGAAGCAGGAATTGTTGGTGCATTTAATGAAATAAAGGGACTAGATCCAGATAAGCAGGCACAGTCTGATTTATTAGGACCAAAAGAACATGGAATATATACAGGAAGTCAGACTCTTTCACCAGCAGGACAACGAGCCGCAATTCAATTACACCAACATCTGAAGAAGCTATTTCCAGACTCCGATTTCATTGCAATGCATTATGGTCGCAAGAAAGATCAAAAAATAAGTAAATTCTGGAGTGGTCAAGGAGGAACTGATAATACTCCGAAATCAGATATAATATTTCAAGACAGAAGAACAGGTATGCAGATCGGTGTTTCTGTCAAATGTGGCCCATCACAATTCATGTCAGGTAAAGCAGCAGGAGAAGCGACTGCAACAGTCATGACTGCTCTACAAAATATGGATCCAAAAAAACTAACTCCAGTACTGAAGAAAAAAGTAAATAATCTTCTTGAAAAATTAAAGGACTTGGTTGTTTCAGACAGAACAAAGGGTGGTTCTGTAGAACCATACCTGATGGGCCAAGAACGAGAAGGTGAAGATCCAAAACTTATTCGCTATGAAAAATTACACAATGAAACAAAACGAATGCTCCAAGATTTACTTTCTGAAAATAAGGAGTTCAAAAAAGCATTACTATTTGAGGCAGCAACAGGTAGAACAAAATTTGATTCTGGCAAAAAGGGAGAAACAAGTCCTGCCGTTGCACAATATTTAATTTCCGTAAATAAAGATGGAACTGGATTAAGTTTCAACGAAATCAATGAAGAGTTCATTGATAAAATTGCCGACGATGTCAATCAATTACAAATTAGATTTAAAACAACCAGTGTTGCATCAAAAGAAAATCAAAAACTAGGAAAAAATAAAGTCTATAGCTATTGGTCAGTAATGGCACTCGGTGTTGGTTCTAAAGGACTGAGCATACATGAAACTTTTTTTAAGTTTAGCAAAGTTTTAAATGAATTGATGTCACCAGATAGACCAGAAGACACATCGACTACCTTTGAAATTCATCAACTAATCGAACAACTGAAAGATTATATTGATGGAGATCCAATGAAATTGATGGAATTCTTAGAAATAATACCAACAGAAGTTGGAATGGCAGATGTAGACTTGACTGATTTTGCAAAACAAGAATCTGGCCTGTATAATACTGTTATAATCAATGGAAAAGAAATAGACATTCCAGTAGAACAAGATATTGATTACAATGATACCAGTGAATTTGATAAGATGCAAACCGATGCAGATGAAACAAATACAATGATGCAGCAACAGCAACAAGGTGCAGCTAAAGAAGAACAAAAAGAAAATTATATCAATATTGCTCTTACATTTCTTGCAGAAAGAACAAAATACAACAAAGCAACAGGTAGAGACTATGATGCAGAATATAAATGGCAAGGAACAGGAAGACAAAAAAAAAGAAGAGCACAGAGAAATCGTGATCGAAGAGCGAAGATAAGAAAACACGGAAAATCAGCATTGAAGGGAAAGGATATTCATCATGAAGATGGAAATCCACACAACCATTCGAGTTCAAATGTAAAAGTTGTCTCAACATCATATAATAGATCAATAAAAGAAAACTTAACATATTCAAAAATAATGGAAAAGGTTGCAGCATGGCAAAGAAAAGAAGGCAAAGATCCAGAAGGTGGTTTGAACCAAAAAGGTGTTGATTCATATCGAAGAGAAAATCCTGGCTCTAACCTTCAAACGGCAGTCACGACCAAACCAAGCAAATTAAAGAAAAATTCTAAAAAAGCAAAGCGTCGTAAGTCCTTTTGTAGTCGTATGAAAGGTATGAAAAGCAAACTAACAAGTGCCAAGACCGCAAGAGATCCAGATTCAAGAATCAATAAATCTCTTCGTAAGTGGAACTGTGAAAACTATGAACCAGAAATAAAGGCATTGATTGAATCGCTGAAAAACGCATGTGACATGAAGGAAGAGAGTGATCATATTTGCGAGGATCTTCGCAACTGGTTCAGTTCTAGTCACCCTGATGGTGGCTGGAAGCGCATCAACAGCAAGGGTGAGGCAATAGGACCCTGTGCGCGTGGGCCTGGTGAAGGAAAGCCTAAGTGCATGTCCAACAAGAAGCGTGGGCAACTTTCTAAGGAAGAAAGAGCCGCTGCTGTCCGTTCCAAGAGAATACACGATCCAACTGCTGATAGGGAGGGTAAGGGTAATAAGCCCATCAATGTCTCAAACTTTGGTAGAGGAAAGATTGGTGAAGAATATGTCATTGATCCAAAGGACGATCTGATCGAATCAATGGATCTTCTGCTTGAGAAGAACAAGCCGACAAGCCCCGACAAGTGGGCTGGTTGTATCTCACAAGCAAAGGCAAAGTTCGATGTATATCCATCGGCATATGCCAACGGATGGGCCTCTAAGTGCTACAAGGGCAAGGGTGGCAAATGGAAGGCAGTCAGTGAGCAGAAGTTGTCATTCTCCGCATTTATATCTGAGATGTCCTCTATAAATGAAGATCAAATTCTTAGTGGAGAATCTCCAGCAGGATATAGAAAAAGATTGCTAGATGGAATTCTATCTGGTAAGGATCCCCGCACCATGGATATCCACGATAGAGTTCATGGTGCTTTAGAATATGTAAAGCATCTTCAACCTTTATACCCAGGTCGTGCGCTGAATGTTGTTGTTCGCCATTTCCTCAAAAAAGGTGGAGAAGCTAATGCACAGGGATTAATCGTCACTGGAATAGATTCAAAAGGAAAAAACCTAACGGGATATCCAACTGGTGCTGGTGGAAAATCCACGAGACATAGACAAGAAGTAATAGCACCACTAAACAATATCACTGGTTTGCATATATCAAGATATGCAGGAATGGATCGTAACCATGTAGCCATATTAGACCGATTAATGAATGGTAGAGACTTACGAGAGATGTACGAACAAGCATTAGATGAAGAAATCGTAAACAAGGATCATAAAGGTAAAATGACAAAATCAATGGTCAAAGGTGCAAAAGACTGTGCAGACAGCAAGCCAAAGGGAATCAAACCAATAAAAGGAAATGATACTCAAGCAAATGCTGAAGCAAGATATTGTCACTGGCTCCAATGGCAGAAAAAGGGTGGAAAGAAAAAAGGAAAAGTTAAAAACAAATAAATAGTAATACGGAGAATAAAAATGAAAAAATTTAAAAAACTTTACAACAACTTAACAGAAATGCATGACTATCCGCCAGGCTGGTCTGATGGAAGCGACAAAAGAAGAGTCGATGGCGATTCTTTTGGTGGATTCAGAGTAAGCGAAGGTAATACTATTAGTAGAATAAATGCCTTTATTAATAAATTCCTATCTGGTTCATATCTTGCTGGTGATTATAAATATGCTCTCCGAGAACTCAGAGTTCGCATAAATCATATCGGTCTGGATTTTAATTCAGAACCAGAACTCATGGTAGGAGAAAATAGAATTCCTGTAAAACTGCACGGAAGTGCATTTGGAACCACTCCGACCACCGATTTGATGAAGGGATTCAATAAAGGCGAAGATCTACCATCTCTTGCCTTGATTATAAACTACGGTCATGATCCAAATAGCGAAATGTGCTATATGAGTGGTAAAATTACACTTGATGAAAGCACAAATGAATCTGAGAGATTGGATGAATTCTTGCAGGCAATATTGCCTGCGCTGATCAGCGCGGCACCGACATTATTCAAATATGGATCGGCCATAGGATCAGCCGCAAACGCCATTGGTCTAGCGAAAGATGCACTTTCTCACAAAAAACCAGCAGAAACAGAGGTAGGTGAAGATGGAATGTCACCAAGACAAAAAAGAATCGACAATGCAAGGAAAATTTTAAAAAAAAAATAAATGAGGAGGAAACTCCTCCAAAGCCAGTTGAATCTCCCACAGTACCTCCCACAGTACCAGAAGAACCTTCATTTAATATTGCTGGAAAAGGAAATGTTAAGACATCCATTGATCGCACAAGGGGAATTATTAAAAAATTAGGTTCTAGTGTACCTCCCAGCAACCCTAGAACTAGTCGTCCCCCTATGCGACCAAAGCCTTTTACACCAATTATAAGACCTCCTAGAAATTATGCACCAACAGGAAACAATCCAAGTGGTGGTAGATTCTCTGTCCATGAAGGTGTAATATTAGAAGCAAAAGATCAACCAAGAGTAGTAGAACATCATATAATGCGTGATACAAATATCAAACAAAAGATATTGCTTCCCATTTATAATCTTCTAAAGAAGCTCAAAGCAAAGAATAAATATAACAAAGATGTCGCTGCAAAGCATTTATACTATGTGGTAAATTATGCAATCAGAGACTTGGGTCAGGCAGATGAAAAAATATCATTATCTCAACTAGAAAAAGCAAGAGTAGTAAATGATCTTATTCGTAATTTTGAAAAATCTTTTAAATGAAACAACTGATAACAAATGATAATTTCATACTACATGCAACAAAGATGTACAGCAATCCAAATTGTAAAAATATTGAGGAATTTTATGATGACCTGAGTAGAATAAAATATGTAAAGAGACTTCTACTGAGATTTAAAAAAAATGAAGAGCTGAAGGAAAGATTAATACTGAATCATATAATAATACTTCAAAATGTTTTTGGAGTCGAAACAGCAGTAAGGATATTATTCTTTAAGTTAAATCCAGAACTACATTCATCTTTGAAGTCTTTCCTTTGTTATCTACGATATCTTCCCGTGTATTGTCCAGAAGTTGATATAGAAAACATACCAAAAGACCATAGAGTAGATAGAATATTGAGATTAATGAAATGAAACAAAATTATAAACGAAGACCGACTTCAAGACAATTAAATAAAGTAGTAAATAGTTTCACAGTCTATAAATTTATAAAAGCACTTACCACTAATTTTCGTGACATGGATGCCTATAATTTAGGTGTAATTGATCAAAAAGGTCTATACTTAAAAAATCCAGAAAGACACATTTCTGTATTCGATAGATTGGTGATTAACTTGAAAGTCCTTCTCAATATGATTCCAAATCCAGCAATAAAAGCAAAGCTCAATTATTTAACAACAGGTATATCTTTACTTGCAGAAGATTATGGAGAAAATCCAGATGCTGTTAAAAAAGAATTAGAAGAATATCTAAATGAAACTATATTCTTGACGGAAGAAAGTTCAGAAAAACCAAACATTGAAACTACTGGTCATATGACGCACATTGCAGACTGGTCATATACGCCACATAAACTCGATAAACAGGGTACTCCAGTAGTAGATCCAATGTTGGGTGTTAAACACGCAGAAGCTACATTAAATTGGCACAAAGGTATCGAACAACATGGAGTCGATGCAAGTATCAAAGCAGATGGTGGAATGAGCGCACTCATAGGACACCATCCAGATACAGGCGAAATAGTCGGTGCATATAAATCTGGTAAAAGTTTCTATACTCGAAATCAATTAGAATCAATGAAGCCACATGAAGCACCAAAATGGCGATCTTCTATGATTAGATTCCTAAAAAAGGCAGAAGGAATGAAGATCAAAAAAGGTCATTTCTTTCAAGGTGATGTATTATGGAGTCATAGAGGTGTCGATAGTGAAGGCCTAACAGAACATGGTACTGCGAATCCAAATACCATTCATTATAAACCAACACATCACGAAGTTGGAATGGCAGTACATGGGCATTTCATAATGGATAATGAAGGAAATCTTACAAGACAAAAACATATAGATCACTCACAACTAGAACATCCTGATGCCTATATTCCTAAACTTGGACTAAAGGCTGGTAGTGTAAAACTTACTCCACAAGAAGAAACATCCTTTAGGGGTTCAATAGAAAAAGCAAAAAAAGCAATGACTCCAGAGGTTTATGCTTATGCATCTACTCTTCATAAGGATAAAAAATTTGCAAAATTCATGCAAGAATATTCAAATGAAGTTGTAGCAACAACTGGTTCTAGAACTATTGCTTCTATGATGAAATATGTAAATACACCATTATCTAAATTAAAGACATCAAAAGGATATATGAATAAGCCGACTCAGGCAAAATTATCGGAAAAGGGAAGAGAAGCAACACGAACACACATTGAACAACATATTTTAAATAATAAAAAGGCATTATCGGGATTGCTAAAACATCAACAACATCTCTCAGAGATAAAAGAACCATCAACCAATGCACTACAGAGAGTTCAAGATACTCATACATTGGTTCCGACTCGCGGCCATGAACATGAAGGTGTTGTTATGAATGTAAATGGAGTAATGTCAAAGGTAACAAGAGAAGGTTCCAAAGGATTCAGTTCTATGAACAGAGCAAATTCTTTGATCAGATTTGGTCCAGTAAACGAGGATATGTCAGCAGGAGCAATGACGGCATCATCTGGTGCAATAACAGGTGTGACTCCAGGCAAACCAGAAGATACAATTGTAAGAAGAAAAAATAGAATTAAAATTGCAAGACGACTCTGGAACAGAATATCAGAATCAAAAATTCCTCCAGTAGGAAAAGGACAACCAATAGGCGATAATGGGGGAAAAGGTAACAAAAAACCTAAAAAACCAGCTGAAAAACCAGCAGAACCAACAGAACCTAGTAAAGACACATTTACCAAATCAAAAAACTTAGATTTTAAACCATATACACGAAAAGGGTAAGTTAGCTTTAACATATATATTAATAAGGAGACAATTCTATGAACAACAAGAATACAACTTTAGCAGGGATAGCAGCAATACTGGTAGCAGTAGGAGCAGTATTAACAGCATTATTTGATGGCAATGACGCAACTTTACCAGATTATACTGCTGCAATTGCCGCAGTAATTGCAGGTGTAGGACTTATTTTTGCAAAGGATGCAGCAAATAGCACACAAGCAGCTGCTCCAGTTGCGCCGACTACTCCAGTCAAGTAAATTAGGACACAATGTTTGAAAAAATTATTGCACAAATCGTACTTGCACTCATCGGTTGGCTCGAAAAGCGAATCGAAAAAGGTTCTACAGCCGTTGACTCAGATGTGGATATGGATCGTCTTCGTGTCGCTGGCTCTAGGATTGATGAATGGTTGCAGCAGAACGGTGTTAGTGGAGGAAGGCAGTCCACTCAGAATGGGGCCACAGGTCAAGGGTAAGGTATATACCCTACAACAAGGAGAATGGCATCTAAGTAGTAATGATGTGATTCTGCCAGAAGGATGGTATGCAGTACCGCCATCGTTTGTTTCAAAAGATATACCAATAAAGACAACCAAATAATACGAGATAACCCCCGAAAGGGGGTTGTTTCTTATATA
>Ga0114979_10001168_pt1 | contig 17625 bp, 18 predicted proteins | sample S_140625_EF_Meta_FD_87315 | JGI IMG/M metagenome (GOLD analysis project Ga0114979, IMG submission 87315) | Freshwater microbial communities from Lake Simoncouche, Canada to study carbon cycling - S_140625_EF_MetaG | ecosystem: Environmental > Aquatic > Freshwater > Lake | place: Lake...
GTTTCTGGTTTAGATTCGAGGTTAGTAACAATACATAATGATGTTTCCGGTTTAGATTCGAGATTAGTAACAATACATAATGATGTTTCCGGTATCACAACAATTTCTACTCAAATTCATAATGATGTTTCCGGTTTTTCAAATTTACAGTTTGATACATCAAAAAACTTATTGACATCAGAAATGAATAATTTTACTGTAAATACCGCTACAAATAAAACTAAATCACAATTTATTAGTATTATAGCAGATAATGGTGGTATTGTATTAAATGGAATAGATGGTTTTAGAGATTTTGTATATGGGCCAATAGATGCATCTGGTGCTTTTTATGTTTTTAATTCAATTAAAAATAATATTAAACTTTCAAGTTCGTCTGCATCTGATGTATCAACATATTCTATATTAATTACAGGACTCAGCGATACATATTCTATAATTTCAGAGACATTAAATCTAAATGGTACAAGTCAAGTCACGTCTACTAATCAATATTTTAGATTAAATTCTCTAGAAGTAATAACAGCTCCTTCAAATGGTCTAACATTTGTAAATCCATTAAATGGTAATATAACAATAACTGATTCATCATCTAATATATTTGGTATTATTAATAAAGAATCAGGTAAAAGATTAGCTGGTGTATACACAGTTCCAGTAGGTCACAAGTTATTAATTACAAAGTTAGAATTGTCAGAAGATACAAATCAAGGAGGAACTGTTTATATATATACACGTGATGCAACATCGACAAATAAAAGATTTAATTTAATTGGAAAATATTATTTTTCAAATGGAGGAAGAGAAATAAATAGAGAATCAAATCCTTATGTTATAAGTGAAAAAACAGATTTGATATTAAGAGTAAAGACAGATGGAAACGCATATTGTAATGTTAGTGCTATTTTATCTATATGATTTTTGTATATTAATTTCATTCTCAGCAATTACTAAAGATAATTCTAAACATACATTACAGGACCAATTAAATTTCCAAAAATTAGTAGTAACTGGATTTGGATTGTTTAAATCATCATAATCCATTTTTTTTGCTTTATCTTCTGGATCACTTGGATTATAACTTTTTATAAATATTTGATTCCCACTTGGATCAAGTATATCAATTGATAATTTATTTAAATTTTTTAAATTTGTATCAGCATATGTAATAATTGGTTGCGTAGGAATCCACACATCGGTGTATCCAGATGATTCTGAATAAATATTATTTTTATATAGAACAAAAGTATTTGGTCTACATGCAGAGTTTGTTGAATTTATCTTATCAGTGTCAAGTTCTTTTATTCTTAGAATTAAATATCTATAATTTTTTAAAAATGTTCCATCTGGATTTTGTTCTTCCTTATCATAGAGTGGTACGTATGTTTTATAACCGGTTTCACTCGTGCCATAAGTGAATATATAATATTTTGGTAAAATAACATATTTAATTTTTAATTGTTTAATATTTCTGTAATTACGTTCAATACGTGGATTTGGATTCCCACCAATTAATTGGCCATCCGCATGTGTTGTACCAGTACCACCCAATGTTACTGTATATCTAAATGGATTTGGATAAATTGTTCTATCTCTATCAGCTCCATCAATATGAATAATATATTCATTTAAAACCTCATTAACAATATCTTGTTCAACATTATTATGTATTAAATCATTATGATTTTGATAATCTCTCTGTATCAATTCTTGTTTATTTGGAGTATATGCTTTATTAAAATTATTTAATTGAGGATTAAAACCCATACCTAAATTTTCAAAACCTTGATTATTATTTGTGTACATTTATATAATAAATTAATAATTTATAAATAAAAAATTGAATAAACAAATATCTACAAATTTAATTATTTAAAGTTGAATATAATTTAAATTTACAATAATGGCTTTAATTTTCGATCTGAAAATTACAACTTCATCTGGTTCTACATTCAACATTGGATTAATTAAAGATTCAATTAATATTGATGAACTTATTAAAAAAAATAAAGTTGAAGAAATTTCAGAAAAAGATAATTATAAAGAATATTTTATGACTAATAGACGAATGATGCCACCAATTGATGAATACATTTTTAAATATTTAAAATGTTATTCTGGATCTTATAGTGAATTATGTGAGGGAGATTTATATTTAATTATTATAACATTTTTTGTTATTAAAAATCCAGAATTAATTACTGAAAAAGTTATTGAAAATAATAATATACGACAGATATTTGCAACGTCGACTCTAATATCAAATAATATGTTAAATCCTATTTATCATCAATATAGACAAGATAAATTTATAAAAGATATTGAAAAAATAGAAATGTTAGATTTGAGTTTTTCTCAACCTGAATATATAAAAACAAAATTATGGACTTCACAACAAAATAATATTTCGTGGTTAATTAATTTCTATCTATCTGAAAACAAGATTAGATTTTCAAATAATATCTATGTAAAATTACCAAATGATTTAATTCTAGATTATACTGCTTCAACAAAATCAGGTAATGAAACAAATAAATTTATTGAATTAAAAGATATTCCTGAACAACATATTAAAGGTGCAGTAATTTGTGATGAACCTGGAATGGGAAAAACTCTACAACTTATTGTATTTAGCTGTTACATGTATTACACACACAATGTAAAAACATTAATTGTATATCCAGACCATTTAGAAGGTCATTGGCAAAAACAAGCTCAAATTCATATAATGGAAAAAATTAATTATAAAAATTTTATTCGAATTATATCATTTACAAAGTTTGGACAAATTATCAGATTTGAAGAAATCAACGATAATGAAATTTTAGTAATTGATGAATATCATGAGACATATGATCCTAAAAAGAATTATAATTATAGAGTTTATGAAAATTCAATTAGATTTCCATTTCGATTTAAAGTTGGATTAACATCAACTCCATTTATAACTCCAGATAGTCTTCTAAAGATTATTCAATATTTATGTGGAAAAACATTCCATAATACAGCAATTGCTTTTAATCCAGAAATACAAGATAATCTTGTAAGATATTTTAAAAGAAATTTATTAGAAAATTATACAAAAGAAATTCAAATTCCAGATGTAAATCTTGTTAATATTCCGATTAGTTTTAATCGTTATGAACAAGATATATATGATACAATTTCTACCAAATCACAATCTAAATCTTTAATTGCTGAATTAGAATTATGTAGTGATGTATATTTAATGTTTGATTCAAATGTAAATTCAATGAGAACACCAAAAGATCTTAAAAATGATGCTTTAGCATTTTTTGAGTCTAAATATTTAAATGATCTATTTCAACTTCAAGAACTAAATTTACAATTAGAAAATATAAAAAATAATAAAGAAACATTTAAAAATGAAATAGAATATTTACAACGAATTACACATTTTGAAAATCAGATTAAAATTAAACTAGAACATATAAAGTCAAGTAAAGCTACATTTGAACGTTATAAGAATACTATTAACAAGATTGAAAAGATTATTAAAGATGGTGAGGCGATTGATGGAGATGATATTTGTGCAATCTGTCTAGACAAACATACAGAACCAATTGCATTTTTCAAAAAATGTGGACATTATTTTTGCAAAATATGTATAGAACATTTACAAATGCATGAAATTCGTTGTCCAATCTGTCGTACTTCCACTTTAAAGGATGATATATTATACGTTGCAAATACGGCAGAAACAACATTAGGATCTAAATTTGTTGTAATGATAAAACAAATAAAAGAATCAGATAAAGAATTTATTATTTTTACACAATTTAAAAAATTAATACAAAATATTAAATATGCTTTAGATAAATATTCAATTCCAAATATTACATTTGGAGAATTATTAGAATCTAAATTTACAAAATCTGCCAAGGTTATAATTATGTCTTCCGATGAGAATGCATCAGGAATAGATGAATTAAAATCATTTTCTAATATGATTATCTTTGAACCCTTTCTTGATTATTCATATGGAAAACAAATTGAGAAACAATTAGTTGGTAGAATTAGACGAACAGGACAAATGAATAATATTGTTAATGTTTATCGTTATTATGTTAATGGCACGATTGAAGAAAAAATTTATTTATAAATTACTATTATATATTTATATGCCAATTAATCTTGGAAATGGTTTAGTAACTGGAAATATTGTTTTAAGAACTGGTAATGGAGGTGGTGGAGGTGGTTCATCTGTTAATGTTCCCGCAAATTCTATATTGTATTCGACAACTGGTACAGATATATGTGGTAATACTGGATTACAATATGATGGTAATGTTACATCAGCTAATTTTGTTACAAATGAATATTTAAATGGTAATCTTGCAAGAATAGGTGATTATTATTATAATTCAACTGTATTATTATTATTTGTAGATAATGAACAAAATACTATTGATAATTCTTATTATAAAAAACCAATAACTGTTTCAAATATTAATTATTCATATGAAAGTTTATTTAAAGGTTCTTATGGTGATATAGCTGCAAATTTTGATGGTGCTACATCATATATAACTGCAACAGATTCTAAATATAATATTGGTTCAGCAAGTGGAACAATTGAATGTATGTTTAAATTAAATGACACTACAGCTGTTGGTACTATATTTATATTATGTGAATCTGGTAATCCGCAACAACATGCAATAGTTTTGAAAGCAAATGTAGATGCAACTGGCGATTATTTAGCTGGTGGGTTAAGTTTATATCGTGTAACTGATGGTAATATTAAAACTCCAATATGGCATATATCAGGTCTTAATACATCAACATGGTATTATTTTGCACTATCAATAGAAACTACAACTTCGTATAAAGTTTATTTTGGAGAAGGATATCCAAATAATATTGCATTACAACAAACAATATCCACTCCCGAATTGGAATCATTTACATCACCTCAAATAATGATTGGTGCAGCACCTCAATCTGGAAATTTTTTTAATGGTTGGATAGTAAATTTTAGAATAACAACTAAAATACGTTATTTTGAATATAATAATATAAACTCGGTTCAGGTCCCTTCATATTTTTTTCCAAAATATGATATAGGTTTTAATACAAATAATGCAACATTTAAAGTAGATAGAGATTTTATAACTGAACGTCTTAAATTATTTATTGGTGCAAATGATTCAAATGCATCTGATATTGTAATTGGTTGTAATTCATTAACTTTTAATGGTGGTTCAAGTAATTCACAGAATATAGTACTTGGCAATGGAAGTTTAACAAATATTACAACGCAAAATATAGTTAATAATGTCATAATCGGAACAAATAATTTACAAAATGCACCTGCTGATGTAAATTTTACAAATATTATAGGATATAATAATTTAAATAGGTTAATTAATTCAGTATCAAATACTAATATATTAGGTAATAATAATCGTGACATATCCGGCTATACAAATTGTTCAATTATAGGTAATTCAACTATAGTAACAGGTAATAATCAGAATCAAATTGGTGGTTCTGGTACAACAACATATGTATATGGATCTGTTGCCAGTAGATCAGATTTAAGAGATAAAGATGATATAATTGATATTCCAATTGGTGTAAATTTTATAAATAAATTAAAACCAAAATTTTATCGTTGGAATTATCGTGAAGATTATATTGAATATGATGAATCTGGTAATCAAATAGTATTACCACAAGATGGAACAAAGAAAAGAATAAGATTTCATGCTGGTTTAATAGCCCAAGATGTAAAAGAATCAATGGATGAATTATCTGTAGATTTTGGTTTATATCAAGATCATTTAGTAAATGGTGGCAAGGATGTCAAAACACTTGGATATGCTGAATTAATTCCTGTCTTAATAAAAGCTGTACAAGAATTATCGACTAAGAATGTTGAATTAGAAAATAGAATAAGAATATTAGAAAATAAATAGTAATTAGTAAACTTACAAATAAATAGTAAACTTTATAACAAATAAATAAAATTTCACAAATCATTATATAACAGTATAAAATGTCAAAAAAAAATTTGGTCGTTATTGGAGGTTCAGGTGCAGTTTCCTCTTGTGTATATGAAACTATAAATAAAACTAAATCATTTTTAGGTTCATATAATTTAATAATTGTTGACCCTCAACCAATTAAAAAATGGTTTACAGATTATTTTCCAAAGCTAAAATTTATTCAGGTAGCATTAGATGAAGAAAATCATGAAGAAATCCTGAAGCCCTTATTAAATTCAAACTCAATTATGCTTGATCTTAGTGTAAACTGTGATTGTATATTCCTTGCAAAATTAGCTCAAAAGTATGGTTCAATATATTACAATACAAGTTTGGAGAATTGGGGTATAGAAGATACATCTAAACTAAATGAGGATCAATTCCAAGAAAGAACACTATATGCTCGATATCATAAGATGAAAAAAATTATAAATAAGAAAACAACTGCATTAATTGATGGTGGCCAAAATCCTGGTATGGTAAATTTATGGTTAAAATATGCTTTAGAAACCGTAGCTAAAGAATATGGGTCTGATAAGACAAAGAAGGATGCATCCGAAGAGAAATTTGCAAATGTTGCTCAAAATCTTGGATTGAAGATATGTATTGTATCAGAAGAAGATACACAGAAAACTATAAAGGCTAAACCAAAGAAGATGATGTGGAATACATGGTCGGCTGTTGGTTTATATGCTGGCGAGATGTTAGATCCTGTTATGTTAACAAATTCAAAGTTAACAAAAAAAGTTTTTGAAGACGAAGATTTTATTCTTCCAACTAGTGGACCTAAAAATGTAATGTTTATCAACAAAAGAGGTTGTGATCTTAAATCTTCATCATATATTCTCGATGATTCTGGAAAGAAAAAAAAATATAAAGGTTATACAATCCCTCACGGCGAGACTAATTCAATGTCTATAATGCTCAAGAAGCCCGGTTATGAACTTCCAGTTATGTATTATTGTTATAAACCATCAGATGTAGCTGATGAAACATTAAAACAAGTAAAGAAGAATAAATATAAACCATTAGGTGAAGGATTAGAATCTTATCATGTTATGGAATTACCAGAAATAAAAAAAGAAGGTTATGATTGTGTTGGTTTATATATGAAATTCTCCGGTGGAGAATGTGGTGATTTAGATTGGTTTATTGGATCATGTTTAACAGTTAAATTTGTAAAAGATGTTTTAGGTTATGAACATTGTACACCAACTACAATACAAGTAGCTATAATGATTGTAACGATGTTAGAACATTTGGTTAAGAATCATAAGAATCTTGGATTGGTATATCCAGAGGAAGTACCTGGTTATAAAAAAATTCTAAAACAATGTATGCCCTACTTGGGCATTGTTTATAACCAAAAGATCTAAGAATATTTAATATAATAACCTATTAATGGTATACCAGAACCACAAGCATATATTTCTTTGATACCATTTTCTCTATATACTTCATATTGACCATACGGATTTACATGTGGTTCATTTGGATATGGTTTATTATTTTTTTTAATATTTATGATCTTATATTGATTAATATATTTTTTATTTTTTAAATGAAATTCATTTCTTTGTTTATAAAATTCTTCTTTAAATCTAGGACTAATTCTTAATGCCTCATTTAATAAGAAATCAAATGATCCATCCATAATATAAATTATATAATCAATAAAAAAAATTAATTAAATACGCATTTTATATCCAGTTCCAGTTACCGTTGGATGTAATTGTTTATATTCATAAAATGAAAAACTTTTGTTATATACATTAGACCAGAATGGATGTTCTTTTGTGGTAACAGCCCAAATCTCTGTAACATTATGTGATTTCATATCTTCAATAACCTGTGTCAAGATTTGTTTACCCAAACCTCTATTCTGATATTCTTTGTCAAGAAAAAATAGTCCAACCTGACCAACTTTAACACGATATGAAATATAACCAATTTTATTTTCTTTTTTTATATCATTTACATCAAAAAATTCAATTAGAACTGTACCATCTGTTTTATTATTCCAATGATCATCGGTTATTACTTTGTGTTGGAAAAAATCAGCTAATTCAAGTGATGATGGTTTTGGTTTTACAAAGATCGACATTCCATAAAGATATAATGATTTTAATATAATTGACATTTTTTATATGATTGTTATGTTTACAAAAATTATAAGATATTTAAAAAGTCAATTTTTTTAAAAAAATTGAAAAAGTAAATATATAAATATCAGTAAATAATAGATAATAATAATAAAAAATGACTCAATACGTGTTATATAATACTTGCTTTGGCGGATTCTCGTTTAATCGGAAATTTGTTGAAAAACTATTTCAACGTTTTCCTCCTTCTTCACCTGAAGGTGAAAAACTGTTTCCAGAAAGTAAAAGTTTAAAATGTTTTGAAAAATGTGAAACAACATTATTTTTTGACGACTATTATTTTTTGGTTGATAATGATATATGTGATGGTGTTACATCTTATATCAAGAATATCAAGACGAATAAGATTTATTTTCTATCTGAACATATGGATAAGCATCGTGCAAACCCTGATATAATCAAGTTTTTGTTTGAACGTGTCGATATGATGTCTGAAGATGAATTTAATAATGAATATGATAAACTTATTTCTCGAAGTATCGTACAATCAAAACGAAATGAAATTATTTCTAAAGACTATACAAAGAAATTCTCGATTAATAATTGGAAAGAATCAGAAGTACTTGTATCACATATGTTAACTCTAGACATTAGTGGTTCATGTGCTAATCTTCATATTGCACAGGTTAAATCTGAATTGACTTGGAGCATTTCAGAATATGATGGTACCGAAGCAGTTCATGTAAAGTTTGACTATTACAAGTTGATTACAGAACTTGTACACGAACTACAAATCAATAAGGTTATTCCAAGTTCAGAATGTTCTGAAATAATGGCAAAGGTTATTAAGGGCGAGATGACTATTGATGAACTAAAGGATTTTGAACGTTCTTAAAAAAATCTTAAAAAATTGAAACAATTAATTATCTGAATTTATATACTTTTATTTATTTATACAATTTATAATGAATACCTTTTCGTCTAACATTCAAAAAATCATTTCAGTTATGGCTGATCCTACATCATATGTTGAGCTCAAGTCAAAGCCATCAAAAACAGAATCATTTGAATCAACATTGACTGAGATTATTGAAAAGTATAATACTCAACAGATTGAACAAAAACATATTACACCGATTGTTAATGCACTGAAGAATATTCTTCCATCTGAATTGAAAATTGATTATTCAGATCTAATGGATTATTTTGTTATGGTCCAAAAATTTCAGTCAAATCCAGTTTGTTCTTGTTATGTACGTAACCATGATAAACTTGAAGAATATGAGGATGATGATGTAGTAAAATCATCAGAACTATTTATGGGGTTTCATTGCAAAACATGTGGACATTTTGATTCAGAACATAAGGCATGCAAAAAGTATGTTCACACTGATGATTATTGTTGTGAAACATGTGGTATTACAAAGAGTTTACATACTTGTTGTATGAATTATGATGGTATTGTAGATAATTGTAATTTATGTGGCTTTTCTTGGCATGAACATCAAAACAAGTATGATGGAATGAAGATTGAAGATTGTGGAAATTTTGTCCCTCATCCGGAATATACTTCACGTTGTTCTAATTGTATTTTTAACGATACACATCACAAATATACAAAGAAATTTCATTCATTGAATGATAAGACAAAAAGTCAAGTTGCTGATTTGTGGTTCCATATTACTGCTGATTTTATTTCAATGACTGAAACAGAACGAATGCAATATTATAATCAGTTTTACATGCTTACACAGATTATTACAAATTCACTCTAAAAAATTGATTTTTTTTATTATTATTTATATTATTATTTAGAAGAAAAAAAACTTAAATATGAAATTCCAAATTCTTAGCGATTTACATCTTGAATTTTACAAGAAACTTCCAACAAATATTTGTAATGACCATTTTCCTAAAGCACCAACATTATTTCTTGTCGGTGATATTGGTTATCCATTTGATGATATTTGGCTCAAATTTATTGATTGGTGTGAAACAAAATATGAAAAAATATTTTATGTACAAGGTAATCACGAATCATATAAAAATGATATTGATAAAATTACAGAATATATTAGGTCAATATTAAATTCTAAACCTAAATTTACATTATTAGAACGTGGTGTTATTTCTCATATGGATGATTATAAAGTTATTGGTTGTACTTTATGGAGTGAACAATCATATGATATTTATTTAAAGATGAATGATTCACAATATATTTATAAAAATGGTTCATATCTATCATTATCTGATTTATTAGATATGCATAGACAAGACAAAGAATGGTTAGACAGTCAAGTTGATGAAAATACTATTGTGGTTACACATCATCTACCATCTTACGATTTAATTCATCCAAAATATAAATCACCAAGATATGATGATTATCACTCCGCATATGCGTCAGATTGTAATTCAATTGTATTAAAAGCAAAATTATGGATTTATGGACATACACATATTGGTTCGGATGTAATGTTTGAAAATAAAGTTAGATGTATATGTAATCCATATGCATATCCAGATGAATCACATAAACATTTTACAAACAAAGTCTTTGAATTATAAAAAAATTGAAATTAAAAAATGACTGTAAGCCTATAAATTTTATTTAATAATCATTATAAAATGAATTCTATTACTCAGAATATGTCTAATATGTCTCTTACCGGCAACCCCAACCTTGGTGGCAAGTCATTAAAGCTTGTTGCAAAGGATGATGCCCGTCATGTTGGTTGTTACCGTGTTGAGGATGTTGCATCTGGAAAGATTGCGATGCCTTTTCGCCATCCGGAATTTGCAAAGGAATATTACTTTTCGATTGATGATATGACGTATGCCAAGTTCTCTCTGGTAAGTCTGTTTGCCCAGATTCGCAATCACCGTGTTATGCGCAAGTGTAACGAAGTGATTTCCAAGCACGAGGGGAAGAAGCTGTTTACATTCACAGAGGAGATGAATGAACTTGATTCAAGTCTTCCTGAACTTCTGACTCGGGCAAAGGCACTCGGAGTTGACCCTACTGTTTATCTGGACGAGTCAACCGATGCAGATGATGTCGAGCAATGCACTAACTCTTGGTGCCTGAACCAGAATGTTGCTCGTGGCAAGGCCTCTGACAACATCATTATCATCACCGACCTTGATGGGATTGATTGGTTTGTTCTTATTGAGCGCCAGAATGGTCCGGGTCGTGCCCAGAAGGCTTGGGCTGGTGGTTTTGTTGACAAGAACGAGTCTTTTACCGAGGCCGCTCTTCGTGAGAAGGATGAGGAGGTTGAGATGAACGTTGGAACTTCTACTGGCGTCACTGTCACAACTACTGTCACTGAGCTCCCCGTCATCATTTCGAACAACTGGGACCCCCGTGCTAAGTTTGTCGAGGGGATGGAGAATGGCGCTGTTGTCACTCATTACCACTTCACTCGTGTCTAAGTGTACTTGGATTTTGGATTTGGATGTTGGATTTTGAACTTTTTATTTTATTTGATTTGTTTTCTTTTGATTTGTTTACTTGATTTGTTTATTTGATTTGTTTAATTTGTTTGATTTCTTTTGATTTGTTTACTTTTATTTTGTTTGTAATTAAAAAAAATGAAAATAATAATTGTCTGAATATCTATTAATTAATATTGTTTATCAACTAAAACAAACATGGACTCTATTGACATGAACATCCAAGCCATCCTCGCCCTGGACCTCGTCATCATTGCCTTCGCAATGATCCCTGGTCTGCAAAAGGCGTTCGATTCTCTCACCAAGCAAATCGAATTTCATGATGAAAATGTACCGGATCTAAAGAAGGAACTATACGATACATTTGTCGAGATTTTGAAGGACCGTATTGAACTCGCAAAAAGTGTAAAGAATTTTATACCAACTGCAAAATTTGAAATAGCACATATTGTTTTTGATGTAAGAACATGGTTCAAGGCTTTCAACATTATGGCCAACAAGATCAAAGTACAGTTGATGAAGAAGTACTACAATCTGAACTTTGCCATTAGTGAATTTTGTGTCCTAGCTACAAAATTTGACGACTACATGTACAACTTTGCCCAAGCAAACAACTGTTCATATGACTCTGAAATGTACAAGGCCAAATACCACGAGGTTGAAAAGTGGGTTTCAGCTAGATTTGAAAAAATTATTTCATTCCGGCGCGAATATTATGAAGATATTTATGAACCATACACATACATAGATTTTGAATTGTCTTCTACTTTTCTGAAGGAAGTTACAGATAATTGGCTTTTTGCCCTGGATGATTACATTCAGAATGAGAATAGACCATTTGACAATTCGGATGTATCTTTCTGTGTTGAAATCAATGAAAAGGAACAAAAGCGTGTTTCATATGAGCGTCGGAAGAAGAACTCGCATAACCATAACAAACGACGTCTAACAACAAAGTAAGTATTGTTTACTTGTAAATATTTTTTTATATAATTTTATTATTAAATGATAAAACAATTTATAATATTTATTATATTTGGTATTATAATAACTATAAAACGAACAAATTGTAATTCTTTTATTAATTTTGCATTAAATTTATTTAATACAAATATAAAAGTTAAAGGAATAAAAAATTTAAAAAACTTTAATAATAAACGTATTGTGATAATGGCAAATCATATAAATGGGTTTGATCCTGCTCCAATCGTATATTCTTTAACACACTATACGAATAATAAGAAAAAAATATACATAGTTGCAAAACATAATGTATTTGGAGATGAGGCTGATAAAAATATAGTTTCAAATTCTTTAGCTTTAATTAAAGATCAAATGTTTGAGCTATTAAATTTAATACCATATGAACGTAATAATAAAAAATCCGGTGATAATGTTAAAAAAGTAATGTTAAACAAAATAGACGATGGTGATACAATTTTATTATTTCCTTCAGGAAAAACCACTAAATCAGGCATTCCGTCTGAATTTAAACCAGGTTCATTTAAAATGTGTGCTGAGAATGATATTTGGATATTACCAATAACATTAAAATTTAATAAAAAAATTGGGTTAGATACAAAAGATCCTGTTAAATTAGAAAAATGGTTTAATCTTCATAGCACAATTTATATACATGAACCAATATATGATAATGATTGGGAAATATTAATGGACAAAGTATACAATAAGATTAGAGAACCACTCATTACAAGTTAACTAAACTAAAAAATTGAAAATATATATTGCTTGCAAAACTATCAATTATTATATTTGATCATTATAAAAATGAATCTTCAATCATCTGCTTTTGATTTTATTGATTGTATCTCGACTCGCCAATGTATGATGAATGGTTGTTGGGCTGTTGACCAATCTGGACTATGGGAATGGCTCCGTGCATATGAAGTAGATCCTTCTCGTGGATTTATGTTTGCAAATAATCCCGAAATTAATGTAATTGGGAATATTATGGAACAAAATAATGCCCCTGTACTAGTTGGTCACTCTGGTGCATCTTTTGGTATTACTATGCGTAATCTTCATTACATCGCCAAGAATGGATTTGAAGCATACAAGGAATTTTATCTTGAGAATAAGCGTCGACGCGAAGCGGAACGTGAGGAAGAAAAGCTTAACCAAGTCACAGGATCAATTGAGTAAAAATTGATTTTTTTTTGTATTATTTATTTATTTATTGTAAGTTAACTATATATTATTATGACATCTCCAAAATCACAAGAATTTGTATACCCTCATACAATTGAATATGAATATGAAAAAGCTGACCCGTTATTTTTGTCAGAACCGCTTGATGAAATGGAATTTACAAAAAATATTATCATGGTATATCAATATCCACCTAAAGATAAATTATTTGTTCCATCATACATTAGTGGAGATTATCAAACACATTATGGAATCTATAAATTAGAAAATAAAAAGTTAAAATTATTGTTTCAAAGATTACAAATAGTTTTTGATGGATTGGTTTATTATTATTTAGATAAAGATATTACAAATTTTTTACACAGTTTAGGATTAAATAAAAATGAAATTCAAACTATTAAAGATAAAAAATATAAATTAGTAGTATCAGACTTATAATATAAATGAACGAATTTGAACAACATCTGTTAACAAATCCATCCGAATTATCTACAATGAATAATCATCTAAGAACAAATCAATTCAGTGAAGAATTTCTAATCAAAGTGAGACCATTCTATGACTCATGGAAATGTATACGCACTCAAAATGGATTGTCTATTGAATTTTGTTTTAAATATCTATATGACTCGGAGTTTGATTCGGCTGACGATTGGACAGATTATAGTGAAATTGAATCTTATTTTGTAAAAAAAGGTTATTCCAAAGAATATATACGTGACATATTTGAAAAAATAATTTAAAATCTAGATGGTTTAGTTATATCATTAAGTTCAATACGACCAATACGTTGAATATCTTTATAATCTTTATCTTTTAACTTTTTTCTTAATAATTCAGGCATTTCTTTATAAATTAACATTTTATCATCACCGATAATTGCATCATAATTACTAAATAATTTTTCATAATAAGTATTATATAAAAAGTATGAACGATATGGACCATATACAATCTGATTCATATTATTTATTGAATAATTTAACTTTGTTATATCGATATATTTAATATCCGATTGTTTTCCATTAGGTGCATTATTTTTATTATTTATATAAGTTGGTATTTGTCTAATAACTGGTTTTATTACAACGTCGTATATTTCTTGCATTATATATTTCCTAATAGAGTTATATTTGCTACCTGTTAAAGATAATCCATTTTCTGGATCACCATTTAAACTAGCTGAAATTAATCCAATAAAATCTATTGGTCGATCTTTAAAAATAAATTCTTTGTTATTTGGTATTATATCTATATCAGTAATAAAACAATAGTCATTTACTTCTAATTCATCAAATAATATTAATAATTTTGCAAGATCAACTCTAAAATATATAGGTAAATACATTTCGGATGTATCTTCAATTATTATTTTTTCTTCTTCTGTTGCTTTTTTATAATATTTACCCATTTTAAATTTATTAAAAGGATTAAGAAAATTTTTATATTCATCTGGAATTTCACTAATTCTTTTTTCAAGTATATCACGTACCATTTCTTCATCTTCAAAATTATTACTAAAATCTAAATATAGTGGATGTTCTTTATATGTTGGTATTGCTACTTCATCTGTCATCCTTTTTAATATATTTAATTTTCTAATATCACGTAAATATAATCCTTTTAATGTAGGATTTTCATTATTAAAACGATCAAATAATAAAATTGTTTCTATTAATGTATTTATTTCAATTAAGTCACTATCGTACCATAAATTTACTATTGCACCTGGATTTAATAAACTCCAGGTTTTTACATTTTGAAGAAAATTATCCACATATATTTTAGATGATTGACTTGAATCTTTTTTTGTATATGTGTAATTATTTAAATTAAAATGAATATCGTCATAATCAAATTCTAAAATACCCATATTAAGATGTTTATCTATTTGTTCACCATATTCATCTTCTTTTGTATATTGTACTGACAACATGCTGTAAACAATTTTGTCTTTGAATAATATACAATTATTCATACTTTTAATACGCGATATCCATAATAAATTTATGGAATATTTTTTATCATCTTTAGTATGTCTAGATTTAATAGAATTTGTACATCCTGTATCAAAATCAAAAGATGATATAGTTTTAAAATCATCAGCATTTTTTAGAAATACAATTGATACATTTTTAATTAATATTGTATCTAATTTATCAGATGTCTTTATAATTTTTATTTTATCAATAATATATTCTAATTTATTTAGAATATTAATAAATAAATATGTAAATAAATCTATATTTGTTAAATTTAATAATATGCCAAATGTTTTATTTGTACAAATTTCATATATCTCCATTTTTAATACTACTTCATTATTTGACTTAATAGTTAATACTGATTTATATTCTTCTTCTTTTATCAATTCTGTTTGATAATTTTGATCACCTAAAATTAATGGATTTGTTATAGATACAGAATTAAGATTTACACCACCTTTCATAGTATTTTTTAATTGTAAATATTTAGTTTTATATTTTAAATATTTATTTTTGTACATATATATTATTAATAAATAAAAAATTGAATTTTAATTATTCTAAAAACTTAATAAAATAATAATAAATCATAATAAATCATAATTAAAATGTCTCATCCCGATTGTATCCTTGTAGAAGTTAATCCTATTTCCAATCAGAAAGTTGTAAACTGTGAAGAGCCATGCGAAGAGATTTGTACACCTGATTTTCATGTAAATAATTGTAATTGTTTTGAAAAACAGGAACAAAAGATCAAAGAACTTCAGGCTGAACTTGATAGACAACGTAAGATTCAGGAAGATAAGATGCATAAACAAAAAGTAGAGGAAGAGAAGAATCGTAAACTAGAGGAAGAAACAAAACGTAAACAAAAAGAAAAAGAACGTAAGATTGAAGCTATTCGAGTCAAACTTAATGAGTTTGCAAATTTGGCAAATGAACAACAAAAAATTGCCGATCAAAAACATAAAGAATATATGGACGCAAATTGTAAATATTATGAATATTATGGTGAATACAATAAATACAAATATGAATATGAGTCACTTAATAACAATCGTAATCCTATTAATGACCCTGTTACAGATTTATTTCGTATTTTTTTCGATCCAAATCTTAAATTCTAATAGCATGAAATCCAGTTCCATATATATTATTCCATGTATAATCAGATTCATGATTCTCTCTAGAAAAAGCTTTTAACATATCAATAGAATCCGATTTATTTATTTTATTTTTAGGTGCACCCTGTCCTGTTATTATACCATAATCATCAATATATGTGGCAATATTTCTAAAAGTAAAGCTGATACGCTCACCTTTAATTGTAGAATTTGATTTAATCATATGTAACCATTTTTTATTAGTTTCTGGTCCAAGAACAAAAATTGAATTATTCGTTAAATCTACTTTTTCTATTTTTGTTTTATCTTTCTTTCGTAATCTCATAGTACGTGTAGTACCAACAGAATAATTTACAATTACAGAACCATGTTTAATATCCAAAGTTTTATCAGAATGTTCACCAATATTATCTGTACCATTACGATATAATTGAATTAAAGCATGATTTAGATTACAATTTAATTTTTTTTCTATATATTCTTTTATCTTAATTGTTATTGATGTAAAATCTTTTGTTATTGGTGTAAAATCTGCTGGATGACGATAAAGAGGATAACCATAATCGTTTTTTATTGCTTGAATTGCAATTAATCTTGGTACAGGTATACCATGTGATAACATCTCTGAAAATTCAATCTCTGCTTTAATATCATCTATTGTAATTTCTTCTAATTCATCACAATTTTTAATTAGATATGAATCTCCTTCACCGTAAAACATATTTAATTTAAGTTTTTAGTCTTTAATTATAAAATTAATAAATATAATAATATA
>Ga0114979_10001169_pt1 | contig 17624 bp, 12 predicted proteins | sample S_140625_EF_Meta_FD_87315 | JGI IMG/M metagenome (GOLD analysis project Ga0114979, IMG submission 87315) | Freshwater microbial communities from Lake Simoncouche, Canada to study carbon cycling - S_140625_EF_MetaG | ecosystem: Environmental > Aquatic > Freshwater > Lake | place: Lake...
ACGGAATCACCCACTGGCATGAGTCGGTTTCATGGCCGAATGAACCACCTGCTGCCAATAGCGGGAAAATCGGCCGAGATCCCTGACCCGCGAGCGATCGCAGAACCGCGGCCACGGAACCGTCTCCACCGGGAGCGATGCCCCGTCTCCCTGAGCGCCGGCTGACGCCGACTCGATGGCCGCGGTTGTGCGGCGAATCCTCGGGCAGGAGGTCTCGGCCCGCACGAGACAATCGCAGCCATGTGTCCTCGCCCGCTCGATCATCACCTGCCGGGGATCTCCGAGAATCACTTCGACGCGCGGTACATCGGCGAGGCACTCGAACAGGAAGAGCAGCCGGTTGAGGCTTGGGCGTTCGGTGGCAAGCCAGTCCGGATCGATCGGAAAGACACGCGGAGCCTCCGTGTGGGCCGCCACCGCCGGACTCACGGCTGCCACCGAGTCGAGCGTGAGCCAGACGAGCGGACGCTGGGCCGCAGCCATAGGTTTCGTCCCGGTGCGCCTGACCGCGTCGTTCTGCGGAGGACGAATTCGGAGCGGTTCTCGCGATATCGATGAATCTGCCGTGAACCAGCGGGCCGCAAGTTCCTCATACGAGCCCTCCACGCTACAGGAGCCCCGCAGCCCGCACGGCTGACAGTGGACTCCATCCGTAAACGTTTCCAGATTCTCGCGGTTGAACAGATAGGGCTTGGAAGAGAACGTGCCGGCCACCCACTGCCACGAGAGATGGTTGCTGGCCGGATCGCCATCGATCAGGTGCGATAGAAACCAGTCGGCCCCCGCCTGCCACCGCACCCCGCGGACGTGGACGAGCCATGATGCCAGCCACATCCGCTCATGGTTATGCAACCAACCGGCATGATGGAGCTTCTCCACGAATGCATCGATGCAGTGCATGCCGGTCTGCGCCGCGAGCACGTCAGGTGGAACCTGCTCCAGCACCGCCAAACGGGATGTTTGTGCCTGCAACTCGATTGGCTCGCGAATACGGTCCCCCACCGCTGCGTACACCTGCTGCCAGTAGTCGCGCCAGCCCAGTTCCGAGATCAGCTTGGCTGCATCTTCAGGCCTCCGTGCCCGGCTGAGGGCGGCATCACGCACTTCGGCCAGTGACAGCACGCCGTGCCGGAGCCAGGGAGAGAGTCGCGTCACGGCACCGGACACATGATTTCTCGTTCGCCCGTAGGCCTCGGGATCAATCGACGCCAACTGTTCGAGAGCGGCGACACGACCGCCTCGTGCCCAGAGGGACGTGGCGGCAGCAATCGCTCCCGCACGCTCCGACGAATGAACCGCCTCTGGAAACTGCCCGGCGAGCGCCGCTGCGAGGTGCGGCCGGGGGAGATCGAGAAGTCGACTGAGATCGAGCATTGCAGGGTGTCCAAGGAGCAGGTTCGGGGCGACAGAGTCATGCACTGTAGCCACTGCGCTTTTCCTGCGCACGGAATGCACGCAAACCGCGCTGCCTCGTCCAGAGAAATCGGGACAGAACCGCCCTTGGGAAAAAAGTTTGTGCACGCATTGCCGGAGGAGACGAATGAATATTCCCTCTGAAACCAGCTTCATTCGTCCGTTGAACGGCTGTGTTGCGGTCAACGCACTGGCCACACCCTGGCATTGGCACGTCACTTGCTCTCTTGACCTGGCGGTTCGTTTTCAAGCATCGACATCGACCCGCTCCCGCGCGGCCAAGCGTCGGTTCAGAGCGAGTCGTCACCATCCAGAAGGATGCCCCAACGGCTTGGGTGGGCACTCCGCCTAGCTCACCCAGGCCGGGGCATTCTTCGGGTGGTGTTGGAATCGACTGTTCGGAGCCGGAACTGGCGGGTGTCCTGCCCTGGCTGGCACGGCAGACTGCTTGTGTCGGTCTCCACGATGCCGCTACCATGCGGCAATCCCCAGGGCCGCCATTCGTGAAACTCATCATCGCGATCATTCAGCCGAACAAATTGGAGAGCGTGAAGCAGGCGCTCTCGGAGGTTGAAGTGTTCCGGCTCACGGTCCTCGACGTGCAGGGATTCGGCCGGCAGCGAGGCCACTCCGAGACCTATCGTGGCCACGACATCGCCGTGAACCTGCTGCGGAAAGTGCAACTGCAGATCGCCGTCAATGACACGTTCGTCGAGCCGACGATCGCGGCCATCGTGAAGGGTGGCCGCTCGGGCGAACGCGGCGAGATCGGCGACGGCAAGATCTTCGTGCTGCCGATGGATGAGTGCGTGCGGATTCGCACGGGTGAGCGGGGCGGCGAGGCGATCTAGCCGGGGCTATCTCCATCTTTTGGAACGCACCGCCTTTTGGAACGCACCGCCGGGACGGCAAAGGTTCCGTCGCTCGGAGATTCCGACTTGCTACCCGGGGCGAAATGGTACGCACAACAAGTCGGACATCCTCCTCGCCTCCTCCACCTTCGCCGATCCCGGCTCCCCGCATGGCGGTTGGAACGACCTTCGGACAGAATGCCAGATTTTTCTTCAATCCTGACGCTGAGGAGCCGGTCGGAGGCACGCGCAGGAGTCCGGTGAATTCTGCGACTCACGAGCGATGCACGATTCGTCCAAGAGCCTCCCGTAGCAGAATCCGCCGGCGACGAGCATGCCGCAGACCGGCGAACCAGTGCGGCATGTCAGCACCTGCACCATCCAATCGGGAAGATGAAAAACCTACCCTGTGTTGGCGGCAAAGCGCACGCCGTGTTTGTCGTGCGCGGCGTCAGGCGCGTTGCGGATGGATGCGGGGCTGTGAGCCGAGTGCCACGCGGTTGATCGCCGCGAGGAAGGCCTTTGCGGAGGCTTCCAGTGAGTCGGTCGACACGCCTCGACCACGGTGCACCTGGATGGCCGTCGCTGGACCGCTCGTGGCCTGGCCGGAGATCTCGACCAGCTCCACGGTGACCTCGGCCTGCGCGTCCTTGCCCACCGTCACCGCCTGGACACGGAAGTCGCGGCAGGCCGTCTGGATGCCGGTGAGCTTTTCGATCGCCAGAAAAATCCCGTCGATGGGACCGTCGCCAGCCGTCACCGACACGCTGCGCGGCTCACCGTTCTGCAGCACCCGCAGTTCCACCGTGGGCGGTGAACCGCTCGCGGAACTGAGCGTGTAGCCCTCAAACGTAAACTGCTCGGGCAGCGCCGAGAACTGCTGCTCGCAGAGGGCCGCGATGTCGCCATCGTAGATCTCCTTCTTGCGGTCGGCCAACACCTTGAACCGCTCGAACACCGTCTGCAACTGCTCGGGCGTGAGCTGGTAGCCGAGGGCCAACGCGCGGTCGGCCAGAGCCGCCCGGCCGCTGTGTTTGCCGAGCACGAGGTCGGTCCGCTCCAGCCCCACGTCCTCGGGCCGCATGATTTCGTAGGTTCGTCGTTCCTTGAGCATGCCGTCCTGGTGGATGCCCGCCTCGTGGGCGAAGGCATTGCGGCCCACGATCGCCTTATTCCGCGGCACCTGGATGCCGGTGATGTTCGCCACCAGCCGGCTGGTCGGCACCAGCCGCTGCGTCACGATGCGGGTGTCGATCGCGTAGTGGTCCCGGCGCGTCTTGAGCGCCATCACGACCTCTTCCAGGGAACAGTTGCCCGCCCGTTCACCGATGCCGTTGATCGTGCATTCCACCTGGCCGGCCCCCGCCTCCACGGCCGCGAGGCTGTTGGCGACGGCAAGGCCGAGATCGTCGTGGCAATGCACGCTGATCACCGCACGGTCGATGTTGGGCACACGTTCCCGGAGGCTCTTGATCACATGATGCATCTGCGAAGGGGTGGCGTAGCCCACCGTGTCGGGGATGTTGACCGTGGTCGCACCGGCGTCGATGACCGCCTCCACGACGCGGCAGAGGAAGTCGATTTCCGTCCGAGCGGCGTCTTCCGGGGAAAATTCGACGTCACCGCAATAGTTTCGGGCCCGCCGCACGCCGGTCACGGCGCGCGCCAGCACCTCGTCCTCGTTCATCCGCAGCTTGAACTCGCGATGGATCGAACTCGTCGCCAGGAAGACGTGGATCCGCGGTTGAGCCGCATGCTTGAGCGCCTCCCATGCCCGGTCAATGTCGGCGTCGTTGCACCGCGCCAGCCCACAGACCGTGGCAGCTGAGACCGCTTTGGCAATGTCACTGACGCTGGCAAAGTCTCCCGGCGAGGCGATCGGGAAGCCGGCTTCGATGACGTCGACTCCAAGCTGCACGAGCGCCTGAGCGATCTCAAGCTTTTCGGTGAGGTTCATGCTGGCCCCGGGCGATTGTTCGCCGTCCCGGAGCGTGGTGTCGAAAATGCGGATCGGGCGTGCAACAGTCATAAGAATGATCGTGAGGGCGGGGAAAACAGGCTGCCATCGGTCAGACGCGGGTGGCCCACGTGGGCCACGACCCACCATCTTAGCCGTTTGCGGCTCGGATGCGCTCGTCAGACATCTCCGCCGGGGTGTAGAATTTCAGAAGTCTTTCCGCTCTCCAGCCGTGGCCACCGGTGACCGTTATGCCGTCGATTGTTTCCCCGGAATCCCAGCCTCCCAGCGTGCAGAGCCCGTTGCCGGCCGCGGTGAGGGTGAAGCCATCGACGGGGAACCTTGTTCGACGGTTCTCAGCCCTGGGATTTCTGGCGGTCGGCCTCGCGGCATGGTGGTGGCTGGCAACGCATCATTTGGGCGGCGTCAACGAGGAGCCCCGCGGCCCGGATGGTGCTCCATCCGGCGAACAATCGTCCAAGCGGGGGAAATCGGCGACGGGCATCGCTCCACCCGCCTTCGTGATCCTGCCGGCATCGGCCCAGACAGCTGCCGAGATCGGACTGGCAACGGCGACGGTCCAACCGCTTCGCGAGCACCTCACCGTCCCGGGACGCATCGACTACGACGCTCGCCGCCGGCTCGACTACGCCTCGCCCGTCGATGGGATCGTGTCCCAGGTGCTTGTCCGGGTGCGACAGAAGGTGGAGAAGGGAGACGCGTTGGCCGAACTCTCCAGTCCGGACGTCGGCACGGCCCGCGACGACGTCCGTCGCCGGGAGGACGATCGCGAGATCGAAAAGAAGGCCGCCGAGTGGGCGACCACCATCGCCGATAACGTCGAGTCGTTGCTCGAAGCCATTGCCAGCCATCCGCCCCTCGCCGAGATCGAACGGCAGTTTCAGGACCGCCTCCTTGGTTCGTATCGTGAGAAGATCCTCGGCAGTTATTCGCGACTGATCTATGTGGAGCGGGTCAGCGCCGGCACGAAGTCGCTCGGCGAAGGGGGCGTGCTCTCGGGCCGGATCGTCGAGGAGAGGGCGAGCAACCTGGAAGTCGCCTCGGCCAACTTCACGGCAGCCTGCGAGGAGGCACTGTTCCTCACCCGGCAGGATCGCGATCGGGCTCGGGCGGCGCTCGAGCAGGCCGATCGGCTGGTGCAGATCTCGCGAGAGAACCTCCGCACGCTCGTCGGCAGCAGGCTGGAAGCCGATCCGACAGATGCGGCGGCTGGCGAAAGCCCTGGTGAATCAGGGTCACTGAGCGCCCTCGTACTGCGGACACCCTTCGACGGAATCGTGGAGGACGTCTTCATCACTCGCGGGGAACGGGCCCGAGTCGGCGACAAACTGTTCGTCGTCGCCGACACGAGCATGCTCTGGGTGCGGGCTCAGATCCACGAACGCCAGTGGACGGCGGTGGAGGTGTCGGATGGACAACCGGTGCGGGTCGTGGTGCCGGGTGCCGATGTGCATGAAACGACCGCCGTGGTGAACCACGTTGGAGCGACGGTCGAGAGCGAATCACGGAGCGTGCCGCTGGTGGCAGAACTCAAAAACACCGACGCTCACTTCAAGCCGGGCATGTTCGTCTGGGTCGACCTGCCACAGGGAGATTCGCGGGATGCGCTGGCGGTGCCGGTGTCGGCCGTGATGCAGCACGACGGGAAGTCCTTCGTGTTTTTACCCGACGGCCCAGAACGGTTCCGGCGTGTCGACATCGCCACAGGCGTTGAGAGTGGCGATTCGATTGAGGTCGTTCGCGGCCTGGCAGCCGGCCAGCAGGTCGTGTCACGCGGTGCGTTCGTGCTCAAGAGCGAACTCCTGCTCGAACAGGAAGCGGAATGACGGGTCTCACCGCCACGTATGTTCGGGGAGTGGGCTGATGCTCTCGGGCCTCATCGAATGGTCACTCGCCAACCGGCCACTCGTGATCGCACTCTTTGTGCTCATGGGCCTGGGAGGGCTCTACGCGGCCACTCACATCCCTGTCGATGCGGTTCCTGATCTCGTCAACATCCAGGTGCAGGTCGTGACGGAAGCCGGCACGCTCCCTCCCCTGGAGGTGGAGCGTGCCGTCACCTATCCCGTCGAACTCGCCATGAGCGGCCTGCCCAATGTCGAGGAGATCCGCAGCATCTCCCGGCTCGGCATCTCCCTGGTGACGATCGTCTTTCGCGAGGGCACCGACATTTTTCTGGCGCGGCAACTCGTGGCGGAACGGCTCCCGGAGGCGAAGAGTCGGCTCACGCTGGCCGAGGCCGATCCGATGCTGGGCACGCTGAGCACGGCGCTGGGAGAAATCCTGCAGTTCGAGGTGAAGGGGCCGGGACAGAACCTGATGGACCTGCGCAGCCTGCTGGAATGGGAGATCGCGCCGGCGATGCGAGAAGTCGCTGGGGTCACCGACATCAACAGCCATGGCGGCTATGCGAAGAGCTACGAGGTTCGCGTCGATCCCGATCGAATGTCGGCGCAGGGGATCACACTGGGGGAGGTGCTCTCGGCACTGGAGCGAAATAACGTCAGCACCGGCGGCGGCTACATCGTCAAGAATGGCGAGCAGCGGTTCATCCGCGGGCAGGGGTTGCTGGGAAGCATTGCGGCCATCGAGCAGGTGGTTGTGCGGAGCCCGCCCGGGGGAGTACCGGTGCTGATCCGCAACATCGGTGATGTCACGATCGCGCCCTTGGTGCGACAGGGCGCCGCCACGAGGGACGGACGCGGTGAGGTCGTCACCGGCATGGTGATGATGGTTCGTGGTGAAAACAGCCGACGCGTGGTGACGGCGGCCAAGGATCGACTCAACACGATCCGTGCGACCCTGCCGCCCGGGGTTGAACTCGACATCCTCTACGATCGCTCCGACCTGATCGCCAGGACGCTCGACACCGTGCTCCACAACCTGGCAGAAGGCGGCCTGCTCGTGATCGGCGTGCTGCTCATGCTCTTGGGCAATGTTCGCGCCGGATTGATCGTGTCACTGGCCATTCCGCTGTCGATGCTGTTCGCCGCCAATCTCATGTGGGCCACGGGCATTTCGGCGAGCCTCATGAGCCTGGGAGCGATCGATTTCGGGCTCGTGGTCGACAGCTCCGTGATCATGGTGGAGAACTGTGTGAGGCGACTTGGCCTGGCTGGGCCGACGGAATCGAAGCTCGCCATCGTCCGTGACGCGGCGATCGAGGTCCGCGGTCCGACGATGTTCGGCGAACTGATCATCGCCATCGTCTACCTGCCGATCCTCTTCCTGGAGGGCACCGAAGGGAAGTTGTTCCGGCCGATGGCCCTGACGGTGCTCTTTGCCCTGGCCGGCTCGCTCATCATCTCTCTCACGCTCATGCCAGTGCTGGCGGCCACGGTGCTCTCTCGCGAGGAAGAGCACGAGCCCCTCTTCATGCGACTCTTCCATCGGATCTACCACCCGTTGGCGAAACGAGCCGTCTACCATCCGGTGGTGGTGTCGTTGCTCGCGGCCGGCCTTGTGGCAGCGAGCATCCCCGTGGCGATCAATCTCGGGGCCGAGTTCATGCCGCGACTCGATGAGGGAGACCTGCTCATCGAGGTCGCCCGCCTGCCCAGTGCCACGCTCGAGGACTCGGTGCCGATCACGACGCGGATCGAAAAGACGCTCCGCGAATACCCCGAGGTGAAGACCGTCTTCTGCAAGACCGGCCGACCGGAGATCGCCAATGACATCATGGGTGTCCAGCAGACCGACGTCTGGGTGATGCTGAAGCCGCATGCCGAGTGGCCAGCCGGCGTGACACGAGACCAGCTCGTGGAACGGATGTCGGCGTCGCTGTCCGACGCGGTGCCGGGCGCCAACTTCGGCTTCAGTCAGCCGATCGAAATGCGGGTCGATGAACTTGTGGCAGGCGTGAAGGCAGACGTGGCGGTCCTGATTTATGGCGACGATCTCGACACGCTGGGAAACCTCGGCAAGCAGATCGAGAGCCTGCTTCGCGACATCCCCGGGGCAGCCGACGTACGGGCCGATTGGCAGGCGAACGTGGCGACCGTGCAGATCGATGCCCGGCCCGACCAACTGGCCCGGCACGCCATTGATGGGATCGAGGTGATGCGAACTGTGTCGGCCATGGGCGGCATCCAGACCGGCGTCATTTATGAGGGTCGGCCCCGCTACCCGCTGGTGGTGAAGTTTCCGCCCGAGTGGCGTGAAAACGCCGAACGCCTGCCGCAGATTCCCGTGGGGGCGACCGGTGGCCGACCGGTGCCGCTGGGGGAACTGGCCGATATCCGTTCGGCGGAGAGTCCGCCGTCGGTCGAGCATGAAAACTCCCGCCGTCGCACCTTTGTGTCGGCGAATGTCCGTGGCCGCGATGTGGCCAGTTTCGTACAGGAGTCCCAGCGGGCTATCGCGAAGAAGGTGCGCCTGCCGGCAGGCTACTCACTGCGGTGGGGCGGCGACTTCGAGAACCTCCTCTCCGCCAGCCGTCGACTGATGCTGATCACGCCGGTGGTGCTGGGGCTGATCGCCCTCTTGCTCTATGCGAGTTTCAAGTCGATCCGGCTGGCGTCGCTGATCTTCTTCGCGGTGCCGGTGGCGGCGTCGGGGGGCATCGCAGCGCTCGCACTGCGGGGCATGCCGTTCTCGATCGCGGCAGGTGTCGGCTTCGTGGCGCTCTTCGGCGTGGCGGTGCTCAATGGGCTGGTGTGGGTGGCCGGAGCGGAGCATGCGAGGCAGGGTGGGCTTGCTCCGCGCGAGGCAGCGCTCACCACGGCCGAGATTCGCATTCGTCCCGTGCTGATGACGGCACTGGTCGCCAGCCTCGGCTTCCTGCCAATGGCGATGGCCACGAGCGCCGGCGCTGAAATCCAGCGGCCGCTGGCCACGGTTGTGATCGGTGGTATCGTCACGTCGACGCTTCTGACCGCATTCGTCGTGCCGGCGATTTATCCATGGTTTGTGCCCCGGGCGCGGCTTTGGCAGACTCCAGCGGCATGACGACATCGTTCCCAGTGGATATCCCCAGATGACACTTCGCGAATTCCAACAACTGATCCGAGGCATGTATCACGACAAGGATGCCTCGCGGGGCGTGGAGGGCACCTTTATGTGGCTGACGGAGGAGATCGGCGAACTCGCCACGGCCCTTCGCAGCGGCACCCACGAGGAGCAGTCGCTCGAATTCGCCGATGTGCTGGCCTGGCTGGCCACGATCGCCAATGTGGTTGATGTCGATCTGGAGGCGGCGGTGGCCAGAAAATACGGCGGCGGTTGCCCAGGCTGTGGTCAGTTGGCGTGCGTCTGCCCGGATGCGGAGAAGCCATGATCACGTTCGTACTGGCACTCCTCTGCCTCGTCGTCACGGCGGACACCGTCGCCGCGGAGACCTATGACCTGCAGGTGGGATTTGATGGCGTCTATCGCACCGGCTCATGGACACCGCTGACGGTGTCCTTTCCAGCGACCACCGGGTCCGGGCCGTCGGCGGCCGGGCCACAGGCGTTGGCCGCATGGGTAGAAGATCCCGATGGGCAGTTTGTCCGCTCACCCGAGGTGCCCATCACGCGCGACGCTGATGGCAACGCCCTGGCACGGCTGACGGTCCGATTCGGCCGGCCGAACGGCCGCGTCCTCATTGAGACGGTTTCGGCAGCCGTCAGCGATGCCAGCCGGGGATCGCCTTCGATGACACACGCCCGGGAGTTGTTCGAGTTGCCGGCCGTGGAGCAGTCGCTCCTGCCAGCCCCGATCCCGGCAACCGACACCGTCATGCTCGTGTTGGGCGATCTGCCTGCTTCCGAGCGGGCCTCGCGACTGATGGCCCGTGAAGACGGCACACGACCGCGGGTCGTGACGATCAAGCCACCGTTGACGACCGCCGACGCGGCAGGGGCATCCAGCTTGGGCCGAACCGCTCACGACTTTGATGGCGCCGATTCAATCATCGTCTGCGGCCGTACGGTCGGGGCTTTCGAGCCTGCGGTTCTCCGTGGCGTCGACGACTGGGTGCGTCAGGGCGGACAGTTGATCCTGACGGCGGGCGTCAGCGCGATCGAACTCGGCCAAGAGGACTCCCTGGCGGCTGATTGGCTGCCGGGGCCGGTTTCGAAACTCGTTCCCCTTCGCCGTGGCAATGCCATCGAAACATTTTCTCGGGCCAGTCGACCACTCGATAAAGCCGCCGTTGCAGGCCTGAGCGTACCGCTCTTTCACGATCCGCAGAACATCGCGGGTGTTGTCGAGGCCTTCGAGGGGAGGGGGCCGGCAGATCTACCTTTTGTGGTGCGGCGAGCCCATGGTCTCGGCACGATCGTCTGGGTTGGCCTCGACCTCGATCGAGCTCCGTTTCGTGACTGGTCGGGGAGCGATTCCCTGCTCGTGGAAACCCTCCGGGGCCGACGGGCGGCGCGGGATGCGGGGCGGACTGGCGAGACGGCCCGCGGCACGCTCGATCTGGCCGGCCAACTCCGACAGGCGATCGATCACTTTCCGGGAGTCTCACCGATCCCGTTTGAACTCATTGCCGGACTGGGCATTCTCTATGTCGCCTGCCTCTATCCACTCGACTGGTGGCTCGTTTCCAGTCGTCGTCGCGGCGGCCCGACCGGTGGCCTGCGGTCATCGTGGCTGGCGTGGCTGTCGTTGCCGCTGCTGGTTGCCGCCGCGAGCGGGCTGACGTGGGCCGCCGGACAGCGGTTCAAAGGCACTCACTGGCAGACATCCGCAGCGTCCTTGGTCGATCTCGATGCCGGCGACGGTCTGGTGCGGGTCGCTTCCTTCGCGGGCATCTGGTCGCCGGTCAATGCCAGGCTCGATCTCACAGTCCGCCCCGGAACAGTCCTGCGGAGCAGCGGGCCGAGCGACCCGCCCCAGCCGGCACGATCCGACGTTCGTTGGCAGGCGGCCGACGTCAGTTGGTTCGCGGCCTGCGGCCGAGGCATCGGGGGCACCGACGCCTCTGCGGCCCATCCATCGCTGGCGGCGGATGACTATGGCTACGGTGGATCAGCCGAACGCTTGGACGCGGTTCCCATCGCTGCCTCCTCGAGCCGGCTATTCGAGACGGAGCTGATTGGCTCGTCGCCACAGCCGCCAGTGGAGTCAACGCTCACCAAGGAAGGGCAGGGGACCCTACTCGGGGCCGTGACCAGCAGGCTGCCCTTTCCACTGGAAGGCTGCGTGCTTGCCCATGGTGGGTGGCTCTATGAAGTGGGCACGCTGGCCTCCGGACAAACCTTCACGCCTGGGGTTGACCGCGGCCCTCGGTCGCTGGCGGGGGCGGTGACACGCCGCACGCTGAACACGGAGCGCGAGATCGTTCTGCGTTGGGATCTCGCCGAACGGGACCCGTTCAGAATCCTGGAGATGGCCGGCTTCCACGCGGCCGCCGGAGGCAGCGGGTATACGTCCCTCGAACCGGGACGGCTCGCCCGGCTGGATCTGTCACCGCTCCTGCCGCTCGATCGGGCCGTATTGGTGGGCCGCGGCCCCTCCTTGGTCGACTGGGAGTACCGGCCCCGATCGCTCACAGACGATGATCTGTCTTCGGAAGTTCCTCCCCTGACCGGTCAGCCTGCACTGTGGCGGATCGTGATCCCTCTCGTACCGCCAGTAGCCGTCGCTCCATCGTCCAAGCCGGCCTCATCCCCACCCCCCACACCAACTTTCACAGACTGAACCGTCGCATGATCGAAACGATCGACCTGACCAAGAAGTATGGCGACTTCTACGCACTTGAATCGCTCGATCTGAAGCTCGAGAAGGGGGACCTTTTCGGCTTCATCGGGCCCAACGGTGCCGGCAAAACGACCACGATCCGCATCCTCTCCACGCTTCTCGCGCCCACCTGGGGCGAAGCCTACGTCTGCGGGTACTCGATCTACACTCATCCCCGCGAGATTCGCCGCGCGATCGGCTACATGCCCGACATCTTCGGCGTCTACGACGACATGCGGGTGATCGAGTACCTCGAGTTCTTCGCGGCTGCCTACCGGATCGATGGGCACGAGCGGCGGCGGGTGGCCGAACGGTCGCTCGAACTCGTCGACCTCGCCTTCAAGCGGGACGAACTGGTCACCAGCCTCTCCCGCGGCATGACGCAGCGGCTCGGCTTGGCCCGCGTTCTGTTGCACGACCCGCAGGTGCTGCTCCTCGACGAGCCTGCCAGCGGGCTCGATCCACGCGCGCGGATCGAAATGCGCGGCCTGCTCAAGCGGCTGCAGGGGCTCGGCAAGACGATCCTGGTCTCCAGCCACATCCTTCCCGAACTCGCCGACATCTGCAATCGGGTCGGCATCATCGAGTATGGACGACTGCTGGCCTGCGGCAACGTGCAGGATCTGCTCGCGCAGGTCCGCGGTCGGCCGGTGATCCGCTTTCAACTGGCCGAATCGCCTGAGAAGGGGGCGCGGCTGCTGGAGACGTCGCCGGAGGCGGCGGAGGTGGCCGTTCGCGATGGGGAGATTTTCGTGACCCTCGCCGATGGCGTCGAGGATCCTTCGCCGCTGGCAGCGAAACTCATCGCCGACGGACATCGGCTCGTCTCGATGCGGGAGCAGGAGGTCAATCTGGAAACGGCATTCCTTGAACTGACAAAGGGCGCGATCGGTCGTCCGGGCCGGACTGCCGCTGTAGAATCGTGACAGTGTCGTGTCGTCTGGTGTCTCGTCGTCTGGTGTCTGGTCGGCAGAGCGAAGGAGTGCTTCATGAACGAACGCTTGGGAACCGACAGTCTGTCACTCACCAGCCTGCTGCTGGCAGTCTGCGCCGCCGTATCAGTGGTCGGTCAAGCAGCCGCCGTCGAGCCGCTGCCGGCTGAACGGCCGGCGGCTGATCCAATTGCCACGGCACCGGTGGGTGACGGCCTCGACTCGCCCGACGCAAGGCTCGGCTATGCGCTCGGCCTGCGGATCGGCAGCCGCATCGCCGCCGACATGAAGGGCCAGGAGCCCGCCGTGGATGCCGCAGCGCTCGCCCGCGGTCTGTCGGACGCCGTTCTCGAGGCGCGTCCCCGACTGAGCGAACAGCTGATTCGGCAGACGCTCGAGGCCTTCGACGCCCGCATGCAGGAACGGGAACGGGCCTTCGGCCAGCGGATGCGCGACGCCGCCAAGGTCAATCTGGCCAAGGCGGCAGAGTTTGCCGCGGCCAATGGGAGAAAGCCGGGGGTGACGACCCTCCCCAGCGGCCTGCAGTACGAGGTGATCCGAGCCGGCACCGGCGCGAGCCCCACGCTCGACGATACCGTTGCCGCGCACTACCGCGGTACTCATCTCGGCGGCAGTGAGTTCGATGCCACCGATCCCAAGGGGGAGCCTGCGGCGTTTCCGCTCCGTGGGGTCGTGCCTGGCTGGCAAGAGGCGCTGCCGCTGATGAAGACGGGGGCGACCTGGCGGATCTTCGTGCCACCCCACTTGGGCTATGGCGAGGAAGGATCTCCCCCGGTCATCGAGCCGAACGAACTGCTGATTTTCGAGATTGAACTGCTCAACGTGCTGCCGTCCAAGTGAGGCGATTCTCCATGCGCAGGGCAAGGACGTCGGGAGCGTGGGCGTCGGTGCCAGCCAGCTGGCTGCCTGGTCTGCTGCTGACGGCACTGATGGTCGCGTTTCCGACCCAGGCGGCACCGCCGACGGCTGACCGGTTTGACGAGGCCCGCGAGCGAATGGTTCGGGATGATATTGCCGGGGGCGGCGTGACCGATCCGCGGGTGCTCGAAAGCATGCGGCTCGTCCCGCGGCATGAATTCGTGGCGGCCTCGCAGCGGCCCTATGCCTACTTTGACATGGCCCTGCCGATCGGCGCAGCACAGACGATCTCCGGGCCATTCGTGGTGGCCTACATGACGGAGAAACTGGAACCGCAGCCGACCGATCGTGTGCTGGAGATCGGTACCGGCAGCGGCTACCAGGCTGCCGTACTGTCGCCACTGGTAGGAACGGTCTATTCCATCGAGATCAGCCGCATGCTCGGCGAGAAGGCTGCCCGCACCTTGGCACGGCTGGGCTACCGCAACGTTGTGACGAAGGTTGGCGACGGCTTCCAAGGCTGGGCGGAACACGCGCCATTCGACAAGATCATTGTCACGTGTTCCCCGGAAAACATTCCGCAACCACTCGTCGATCAGCTTGCTGAAGGCGGACGGATGATCATCCCCGTCGGTGAACGGTACGAGCAGACGCTGGTGCTGCTTTCGAAGCGGAATGGCGTGATGGAGCGGGAGTCGCTCGTGCCGAGTCTGTTCGTGCCGATGACTGGCGCGGCGGAGCAGGGGAGGAGAGTCCAGCCCGACGGCACGAAGCCGTCCCTGCACAACAGCGGGTTCGAGGAGTTACTCCCCAACTCCGACGTGCCGGCCGCCTGGTACTACGGCCGACAGTTCGGGGTCGTCGAGGGTGAAGATGCCCCGGAGGGCCGTCGGTATCTGCGGCTCGAAAACGCCCAGCCGGGCCGGCCCGCACAGCTCTGGCAGGGATTTCCGGTCGATGGCCGGGCCGTTGGCCGGGTGACGTTCTCGCTGGACGTTCGCGGCGCCGCCATCGGAGGCGGGCCGAGACCAGAGGATTTCCCCGGCATGGTGGTGCGTTTTTTCAACGACGAACGGAGCCGATCGGTGAATGCTCAGGTGGGACCATGGAAGGAGAACGGCCCATGGCGACGGGTCGAAGGGACGGTCACCGTGCCGGTCTGGGCCCGCGAGGCGATTCTGCAGGTTGGGATGCTCGGTGCCACCGGTCGCCTCGATCTGGACAACGTCAAGGTTGTGGCAATACGCCGCTGATTTCAGCTGTTTTGGCACCCAAAACAGGACCACCGAAACCGCTGCCCAGCGGTCAAACGCATCTGTAGCCCCAGCCGACGCAGGCGGCACATATTCCCCAGGCTTCTTGATTTACCAAATCGGCAAACTATCCTTGCCACGTGCCGGCAGTTTTGTGCGATTCAGTCGGGTGCGGCTGAACAGCAGGCAATCCACACTTTTCAAGGGAGCGTGATTCAGATGTTGGTCAATCGTCGGTGGTTGCGGGTGGCGGGGGTTGTCACGTTTGTCGCGGTCGCAGCGACGGCCTGCGATGCTGATGCTGGCTGGCATCATCGTTATCGCGGCTATGGTTCCTCGGCTGGCAGCTCCGGCGGCTCGTCCGGCGGCTCATCTGGTGGCTCGTCTGCCGGTTCTTCCGGTGGCTCCTCTGGCGGCTCGTCAGGCGGCTATAGCTCGGCCGGATCGTCCGGCGGCAGCTCCGGTTCCTCGGGCGGCAGCTACGGCTCGTCCGGCTCTGCTGGTTCGCACGGCAGCTGGGGCTCGCATCATGCCGCAAAGATGGCGCGACGTGCCTACCGGCATTCGAGCCACGGCTCATCCGGCGGCAGCTCCGGTGGCTCCTCGGGCGGCAGCTCGGGTGGTTCGTATTCCTACAGTGGGTCGTCGGGCGGCTCGTATGGCGGTGGCTCGTACGGAACCGGTTCGTACGGCGGTTCGTACGGTGGCTCGTCAGTGCCGGCCGCCACGTACTCCAGCGGCTACAGCGAACGCGTTGAATCGTACCGCGTGATCAGCGAGGCTCCCTCGGTCACCGGTGGCGAGATCATCCAGACTCCGAGCGGCATCAACCCGATCTCGAACGACTCCACGACGAGCATCGTGCCGGCTGATGCGGCCCTGCTTTCGGTGGAAGTGCCCGCCGGTGCGACGATCCATGTCAACGGCTCGAAGACCTCTGCCACGGGTACCGTTCGGCAGTTCGTGTCGCGTGGTCTTGTCGCTGGCAAGAAGTATGAGTTCACGGTGCGCATGACCGTCGACCGTGATGGCCAGAGCAGCGAGCAGACAAAGGTCGTGTCGCTGGTCGCTGGCGGTCGGTCGAACCTCTCCTTCACCGATGCCACCGCGGCCGCGGCACCGAAGACGAGCCTGACGCTGCATGTGCCCGCCGACGCAAAGGTCTGGCTGGCCGGCACCATCACCGCTTCGGCTGGTGCCACTCGGCAGTTCCAGACCACGACCCTGGCCGCCGGCCAGGCGTGGAAGAACTACGAGATCCGCGTCGCGACCGTCGTTGACGGCCGCGAGCAGGTCGTGTCGAAGGTGATCGATTTGGACGCTGGCCAGACGGTCGAACTGTCGCTCGACCCGGCCCAGCGGACGGCCGCGGCCGACGCTACGGCGTCGATTCGCTAGTGCTCCACGGGCACAGGCCCGAATGACCTATGAAGTTTATGACTCCCGCGCGGCCGCGTGCCGCGCGGGAGTTTCTCTTTTTTCTGAGGCTCCAGAGCAGCACGCCTTCCCGATCTTGCCCAGACTGTCATCTATGCCGCGGATCGTTGAATCTGACCGCAACGGGTCGAAGAGACCCTTATGACGTTGGACATTCCACGTTCCGCAGGGCTCTCCCGCTGGCCGCCGGCCATCCGCATGCTCGTTTCCCTGGGACTGTTGGGCTACTTCGCCGCGGTCATCGTGCCCCCACTGGCAGGGCCGCCGCCAGCAAGCGAACTGGCTGGGGCAGCGTTCCAGCCGTTGCGTCCGCTCGTCGGCGGACTGTTCCTGGGACATGGGTATCGGTTCTTCGCGCCAGACCCCGGCCCCGGCCACTCGATCCAGTGGACGATGCAACTGGCCGACGGCTCGACTCTCAACGGATCGATTCCGGATCGCGACGCCGACTGGCCCCGACTGCTCTACCACCGCCGCTTCATGATCAGCGAGAAAATCGCCGCGGTCGTGCCGCCGCCGGACGCACCGGAGGAGGTGCGGCAGCGGAGTAGGGGGGACTGGCAGCCGCTCGTCAAGGATGTCGCCGGTCAACTCCTCGCCCGGCATGGCGGCAGCCAGGTGACACTGCAGATGACCGAGCATTATCTGCCCACGCCCGAAGAAGTGATCCGTGCGGAGCAGGGGGGGGATGTAGTGACGCCGCTGGGCACCTATGCCGTGGCGGGGGCGAGCAGCCCATGACCACGAGTGGCTCACTGCCGAGCAACGAACTGCCGCGTGAGCGGAGTTGGCTCGGTGAATGGCTCGACGCTTGGAACGGTTTCTGGTTCACCCCGTCTGATCCACTGCCGCTGGCACTGGTGCGGATCTGCGCCGGGGCCTTGCTGGCATGGGCCAGCTTCGTTTGGCTGCTCGATGCCGAGGCCTTCTTCGGCAACGACGGCTGGCAGCGACCGGAGAACGTCTGGCGGATGAACGACCAGCCCTGGCAGTGGAGTTGGTACTTCCTCGCCGGCTCCGCGGGAACAGCCCGGCTTCTCGCCGGGATCACGCTCACGGCGGCCATCATGCTCACGCTCGGCATCGCCACGCCGCTGGCGGCGGTCGTGTCGCTCGCCGGCTTCATCAGCGCCGTCAACCGTTCTCCGCTGAATGTCTTTGGATTTGACGACACGCTGGGCATGCTCTTGATCGCGGTGGCGGCCGGCCCAGCAGG
>Ga0114979_10001170_pt1 | contig 17622 bp, 18 predicted proteins | sample S_140625_EF_Meta_FD_87315 | JGI IMG/M metagenome (GOLD analysis project Ga0114979, IMG submission 87315) | Freshwater microbial communities from Lake Simoncouche, Canada to study carbon cycling - S_140625_EF_MetaG | ecosystem: Environmental > Aquatic > Freshwater > Lake | place: Lake...
GAACCACTGATGAAATCCAAGTAAATCATTCATACAATGATCAACAAATTGAATGGTTCAAAGAAGGTGCTGCTTTGAATATTATCAGAAGAGATTTTGCAAACAAGCAATAACAAAAATAGAAACATAAAAAAACGCGAGGCAAATGTCTCGCGTTTTTTTATGGCGTTAATTGAGCTAAACAGTCTCAAACCAAACAGGCGTTTCATTATTCCAATCACCATTGTAATTGAATGTCAACTCCTCTCCCATCTCTATTTGTCTGATGGTTTTAACAAAAATAATTTCTGAATCATAGTCCATAAAATATTCGCAATTGCTTGCATAACTGTGATTGTAAATTGGAATGAAACCCAATGCCATACAACATTGATCTTTCAGTTCTCCCCACTCAAAGATATAATCGTGCAACAACGTTTTGTCTAAATGAATCCGGTCTGTTGCCTGCATCACAATCACTGGAGAAATTTCTACCACAACGCCTTCCGGAATTGCTTCTGAAGTAAAAACACATTTGCCTTTTTTTTCTAAGAAATCAATATATAATGAAGGATGAATCATAATTTAATCGCAATAAAAAACTAATTTGCAAGTCAATACGAAAATAAGCATTCCTCATTGTTTTATACAGGTAAATTGTCTGCGTTATGGCATTAGAAATGGACGATATCTCTTTACAAGATCAGTTTGAAGAGGTGATTGCTTCTGAAGACAAACTTACCATACAAGAATTCCTCAACGACCAAAATATCAGTGATGTTGCAGATTTGATTTATGAAAACCCGGATTTTGAATCTCAAATCATTTCACATTTATCCATTCATCGGGCTGTTGGTGTGTTTAAAATTTTGGACCCCAACGAGCAGAAAAAAATCATAAAAGATTTACCTCCATTCAAATCTGCAGAACTCCTCAATGAATTGCCTGCTGATGATCGCGTGGCATTTCTTGAGGTATTGCCAAATAGTGTCGTTAGAGAGCTCATCAAAACGTTAGACCCTGAGGAAAGAAAAATCACACTGGAATTAATGGGTTACCCTGAAAATAGTGTGGGCAGGCTGATGAACCCAGATTATGTTTATGTTTATGAATACAATACCGTTAAAGAAGTCATCGATACCATTCGCAGATTTGGTACCAATAGCGAAACGATTGATGTGATTTATGTTATCAATTATAAAGGCGAATTGTTGGATGATATCAGAATCAGGGACATTATTCTTGCAGCACCCGAAGCAAAAGTGAGCGAGTTAATGGATGATCGTTTTATTTCCCTTCATGCCAACGACGACCAGGAATTAGCGAATGAGGCTTTCAAAATGAACAATCGGGTAGCCTTGCCCGTTACTGATGATCACAATGTTTTGCTGGGAATCATTACCATCGATGACGTGCTCTGGATTGCCAATGAAGAATTTAGTGAAGACATACAAAAGATTGGTGGTACCGAGGCATTGGACGAACCTTACTTGGATATTCACTTGCTTAAACTTTTGAAAAAAAGAGTTGGCTGGTTGGTCATTTTATTCTTGAGCGAAATGCTTACTGCATCCGCCATGCAGTTTTTTCAGCATGAAATAGAATCCGCTACCGTGTTGGCTTTGTTCATTCCATTAATCATGAGTAGTGGAGGAAATAGTGGTTCTCAAGCTTCTACACTAATCATACAAGCCATGGCATTAGGCGAGTTAACAATTTCCGATTGGTGGAGAGTTATGAGAAGAGAAATCATAACAGGTTTTTTGCTTGGATTAATACTAGGCAGCATAGGACTTTTGAGAATTGTCCTTTGGCAAAACTTGCACATTTTTAATTACGGCGAGCATTGGAACTTATTGGCCTTCACCATTTTCTTTTCTTTAATTGGCATCGTTTTGTGGGGTAGCTTAATGGGGTCAATGTTGCCCATCATCTTAAAAAGATGCAAACTCGATCCCGCTGCATCATCAGCGCCCTTTGTTGCCACATTGGTTGATGTAACTGGAATTGTAATTTACTTCTCCGTCGCCTACCTGTTTTTAAAAGGCATAATGCTTTAATTTCCAATTTGATAATTTAGTTTTTAGAATTTTAATTATTAACTTGTGCGATAGAAATGTTTAGCTTAAAGCTATTTTGTTTTGGCTTTACATTTTATAATCAACTTCTAATAAATCAATTTTAAAATTATGTGTGGAATTGTAGGATACACCGGTTCAAGAAAAGCTTATCCGGTGATACTCAAAGGATTAAAAAGATTAGAATACAGAGGTTATGATTCGAGTGGTGTTGCACTGCTGAAAGATGGCGAGCTCAATGTCTACAAGAAAAAAGGTAAGGTAGCCGAATTGGAAGAATCGATGATAGGAGAAAACATCGATGCTCAAATCGGCATTGGTCACACGCGTTGGGCCACCCACGGTGAACCAAGTGATCGCAACGCACATCCACACAGTTCAAAAAGTGGAAAAATTGCAATGATTCACAACGGCATCATCGAAAACTATGCCCTCATCAAACAAGAACTCCTGAACAAAGGTTACGATTTCAAAAGTGATACCGATACGGAAGTGTTGCTCAATTTTATTGAAGACATCAAGAACAACAATGATTGCAGCTTAGAAGACGCTATCCGCATCGCATTAAAAAGAGTAACTGGCGCGTATTGTATTTTATTGATTGAACAGGACAATCCAGATACCATCATTGCAGCAAGAAAGGGAAGTCCATTGGTTATCGGCATTGGAAAAGGCGAGCATTTTTTAGCCAGCGACGCTTCTCCCATCATTGAATACACCAAAGAAGTGGTTTATGTAAATGATTACGAATTGGCTATCGTAAAACCTGATGAGCTTATTTTGAAAAATTTGGGTAACGAAAAGATTACTCCATTCATCACAAAATTAGACATGGAATTGGCTGCTATAGAAAAAGGCGGTTACGACCATTTCATGTTGAAAGAAATTTATGAACAACCAAGCACCATTTTCGATTGCTTACGTGGAAGATTAGACGCTAAGGAAGGAAGCATCAGAATGAGTGGCGTTGATTTAAACATCGAGCAAATCATGAATGCCAACCGCATCATGATTGTTGCATGCGGAACCAGCTGGCATGCAGGATTGGTTGCCGAATATGTTATTGAAGAATTGTGCAGAATACCGGTTGAAGTTGAATATGCATCTGAATTTAGATACAGAAATCCAATTGTAAATAAAGGAGATGTCATCATTGCCATTTCTCAAAGCGGAGAAACTGCCGACACCTTGGTGGCACTCGAAAAAGCAAAAGAAAATGGCGCATTCATCTTTGGTGTAGTAAATGCCGTTGGTTCATCTATCGCCAGAATATCTAACGCCGGAGCTTACACGCACGCAGGTCCGGAAATTGGGGTTGCTTCTACGAAAGCTTTCACCGGCCAATTGGCGGTTTTGATGATGGTTGCTTTAGATATTGCCAAACACAAAGGAACAATTACTGCAGAGCGATACCACAACCTCTTGTTGGAATTGGAACAAATCCCCGAAAAAGTAGACGCCATTTTAAAAAATGCAGCTGATATTAAAGCCATCGCAGAAAAATACAAAGACGCTTCTGATTTCCTTTTCTTAGGCAGAGGATACAATTTCCCTGTTGCTTTAGAAGGCGCATTGAAACTAAAAGAAATCTCTTACATACATGCCGAAGGTTATCCTGCAGCAGAAATGAAACATGGCCCAATTGCGCTGGTTGACGAAAACTTACCTGTGGTATTCATCGCAACCAAAGATCCATATCATGAAAAAATCGTGAGCAACATGCAGGAAATCAAAGCCAGAAAAGGTAAGATCATTTCTATTTATACAGAAGGAGATACTACCAGTCCATCTTTGAGCAATGATTCATTTGCAATTCCTCCTGTTGATGAATTGATTGCGCCGATTCTTACCGTAATCCCATTGCAATTGTTGTCGTATTATGTGGGTGTTGCAAAAGGTATTGACGTAGACAAACCGAGAAATTTAGCGAAAAGCGTAACCGTAGAATAATAGAAAGGCAGTGAAATTCACTGCCTTTTTTTCCATCATTCAAAAAATATATTTCTAAAAAAATCAGCGCCTATTGTTTTGAATTTTGTAACTTCCAACTCGTTGTGATTGAGCTTATTAATTTTCTAAAGACAAGCATTACCAAACATGAATATCATCAATAAATTCCCTGTTGAAGAAATTGGATACAATTTTATTGAAGCAAAATATCTTCCCAAAGGAAAAAACGAATATTACCTCAGAAACGAACAAACCAGTTCCAGTCAAACATATCAACCATTAACCGAAAAGCAAATTCAAATATTGGTTCAAAATGGGAATCATTCCGACAATTGGAATGATGTTTTGGTTTCTAAGCAATTCAATCCTTCCTTGGTTAAGCATTCGAAATTTTATGGCTTGGTGAGGATTGGAAACCTTTCTCCACTTTACCACGAATTCCACAATTTTAAAATGGCGGAGGGTATTTACAACAGCACCATCATCAGCTCCGATTTGGGAAATCATGTTTGCATAGACAATGTAAATTATTTGAGTCATTACCTTATTGAAGACGATGTGATGATTGCCAATGTAAATGAAATCGCCACAACCGACAAAGCGAAATTTGGAAATGGTATTTTAAAAGAAGGCGAGCTAGACGAAAAACAACGCATGGGAATTGAAGTGTGCAATGAAAATGGCGGAAGGAAAATCATTCCATTTGATGGCATGCTGGCCGGCGATGCATTCATGTGGAGCAAATACAGAGGAGATGAATTGTTGATGCAAAAATTCATCGAACTCACTGATAAGAAATTTGATCATAGAAGAGGATTTTATGGACGCATTGGCGCGCGTACAATTATCAAAAATTGCAACATCATAAAGGATACGTTGATAGGGACTGATGCTTACATCAAAGGTGCCAACAAATTAAAAAACATAACGATTAACAGCGATGCGGAAAGAAAATCGCAAATCGGTGAAGGCTGCGAGTTGGTAAACGGCATTATCGGCTTCGGATGCAGAATATTTTATGGCGTAAAAGCAGTTCGATTCATTGTAGCATCTCACTCCCAATTGAAATATGGCGCAAGGTTGATTAATTCATATCTTGGAAACAATTCCACCATTTCATGTTGCGAAGTGCTCAATAGCTTGATTTTTCCTGCACACGAACAACACCACAACAACTCATTTTTGTGTGCTTCTTTGATAATGGGACAAAGTAACATTGCCGCCGGCGCTACCATTGGCAGCAACCACAACAGCCGAAGTGCAGATGGCGAAATTATTGCAGGTCGTGGCTTCTGGCCTGGATTGTGTGTGAGTTTGAAACACAATTCCAAGTTCGCTTCCTTTTGCATTATTGCAAAAGGCGACTATTCTGCAGAACTCAATATCCCTATTCCATTTTGTTTGATAAGCAACGATGTTTCCAACGACAGATTGATTGCGATGCCGGCTTATTGGTTCATGTACAACATGTATGCTTTGGCAAGAAACGCATGGAAATATGCCGATCGCGACAAACGCTTACAAAAAACACAACTCCTCGAATTTGATTATTTGGCTCCTGATACCATCAATGAAATATTTGATGCACTTACCATATTGAAACAATTAAAAGTAAATGAGAAAGGTGAAGCAGAAATAACCGGATGGGAAAATAGTCAACGCAAAATTGTAATCACAAAAGTCGCTGCATCCATTCGCACTTTTGAAGACATGATAAAAATATACGCTGCTAACCAATTGTTGCAACATATTGCAGATAACAAATTAAAAGACTTTGATGCATTAATACAATCCGTTCAATTCAAAAAAACAAGATCAACATGGATCAATATTGGTGGGCAATTGATTCAATCCGATGAAATTGCAAAACTGCACAAAGGCATAAAAAACAACAAAATCAAAAGCTGGGATTCCATTCATGCGTTTTATCAAACACAGTCCCAAAATTATGCAACAGATAAATTGACACATGCCATCAGTTGTCTCACAGAACTCAATCAATTCAACAGAACCGGCTTCACACCTGCATTTTTGAAAACTTTACTCCATGATGCCATTGCCATCAAAGAATGGATGACGAAAGGTATTGAAACAGCAAGAGCCAAGGATTACAGCAATCCTTACAGAAAAATGGTGTATGAAAACAACGAGGAGATGAACAATGTTATTGGCAAACTGGAAGACAATCCATTCATCAATGAACAAAAAGCAGAAATGGCTTTGTATAAAAAGCAAACACTTGCGTTGGTGAAAAAATGGAAATTATAAAAGTTACTCAATAAAATATTGCAAAGCCAATTCGTAACCGCGAAGGCCCAATCCGCTGATTACACCTTTTGCTTTGGCAGAAACATACGATAGTTTTCGAAATTCTTCTCTTTCAAATATATTGGAAATGTGCACTTCAATCACTTTTGCCGAAATAGCTGCCAATGTATCTCCGATGGCAACAGAAGTATGGGTATATCCACCAGGATTTAAGATGATGCCGTGAAATTCATTCCCTACCCTTTGCAATTCGTTGATGATTTCACCTTCTACATTGCTTTGAAAGTAACTGAATTCAATATGGTTGTATTTTGATTGCAATTGTTGAAAATACGACTCGAAGCTTTGCGAACCATAAATTTCATTTTCTCTGTTTCCCAATAAGTTGAGATTGGGACCGTTAATGATTGCAATTTTCATATACTATGTTTTCTTGTCTTTGTTGTGATCAACAAATATAAAAATGAGCGTGTTATTTCGAAGCTGAAATCATATCCATAAATTGATCAAACAAATACCTGCTGTCATGTGGACCAGGAGTGGCTTCTGGATGATATTGAACAGAAAAAGCTGGCTTCCCTTTTACTCGAATGCCTTCAATGCTGTTGTCATTTAAATTGATGTGTGTGATTTCAATATTTGGATTATTTTTCACTGCGTCTGGGTCAACGCCAAAGCCATGATTTTGTGTGGTGATTTCTGATTTCCCTGTGATGATATTTTTTACCGGATGATTAAGCCCTCGGTGTCCGTGATGCATTTTAAAAGTAGGAATGTCATTAGCCAAAGCCAACAACTGATGGCCTAAGCAGATTCCAAAAAGTGGCATATTGGCTTCCAACGCATGTTTTACGGTATCAATTGCAAAACTCAACGGCGCTGGATCTCCGGGTCCATTGCTGATGAAAATTCCATTGGGATTGAAGCTCATCAACTCTGTGAAACTAGACTTTGCATTAAACACTTTCAAGTAAGCACCTCTTTCAACCAAACAGGTTAAAATATTTTGCTTAACTCCCAAATCCAATACCGCGATCCTAATTGGACTTTCATCGTTTCCTAACGTATAAGCGGTCTCAGTGCTTACCGATGTTGCCAACTCTAACCCATTCATAGATGGCACTTTTTTCAGTTCAACTTTGAGGAATTCAATATCTTCTGTTTCGGATGAGACAATGCAATTCATAGCGCCTTTGATTCTTACATGTGTAACCAAAGCTCTGGTGTCAACACCATCAATTGCAACGATGCCTTCATTTTCAAAATAAGTTTGAAGTGATTGCTCTGCGAGAAAACGACTGAACCGGCTTTCCAAATTTCTACCAATAACCGCTTTCACAGTAACCTTACCACTCTCAACATCTGTTGCATTGGTTCCATAGTTGCCAATATGAACATTGTTCATGATGAGCACTTGTCCGGTGTAGCTTGGATCGGTAAATACTTCCTGATATCCGGTCATTCCGGTATTGAAGCAAATTTCGCCGGTTGCTGTACCTAATTTTCCAAAAGCTTTTCCGCGAATGACGGTGCCATCTTCAAGAACGAGTGTGGCAATTTGTTGTAGTTGATTTTCCATTGATGAATTGTTTTGCAAAGAAAGTAAACTCAAGGAATTTTAAAAAATAAATCAAAAAAAAGCCCCGAAAAATATCGGGGCAATATCGTTCAACACTTTGCTGATTAAGCTTCAGTTGTTGGTTCTTCTGTTGTATCTGTTGATGCGGTTGCTTCTTCAGTTGTTGTTTCTTCAGCAGCTGCAGTATCGGCTGTTGCTTTTTTCTTTGCTCCAGAACGACGTGTCTTTTTAACTGTTTCAGTTGCTTCGCCAATGCTGTTTCCGTAGATTTCATTGAAGTCAACCAACTCAATCATTGCAATTTCTGCATTATCACCGGTACGAGCTCCAAGTTTAATGATACGAGTGTAACCTCCTGGACGATCTGCTACTTTTGGTGCAACAACTGTAAATAATTCTTTAACAGCTGCTTTATCGTTTAAATAACTGAATACAATACGGTGGTTGTGCATGATTACCTCTTTGCTCTCTGTTGCTTTTGTTTTGGTAATCAATGGCTCGATATAAGTACGCAATGCTTTAGCTTTTGCCAATGTTGTAGTGATTCTTTTGTAAGTAATCAACTGGCAACCCAAATTCATCAAAAGCGCTTTTCTGTGTGAAGCGGTTCTGCTTAAGTTGTTCTTTTTGTTTCCGTGACGCATGACTTGTTGTTTTTACCCTGTACCGTGTCAGGAATTACAGGATGTTAATTAATGATGTTGAAGTAAAATTTCAAACAGAATATATTTACTTATAACTTTTGAGTTTTGGATTTTTATTACTCGTCATCCAATTTCAACTTGCTCAAATCCATTCCAAAGCTCAATCCTCTTTCATGTAAAACCTGATCGATTTCACTCAAAGATTTTTGTCCGAAGTTTCTGAATTTCATTAAGTCTTCTTGTTCGTATTGTACCAATTCGCTCAATGAGTTAATTTTAGCAGCTTTTAAGCAATTGAAAGCACGTACAGAAAGATCCAAATCTTCTAATGGTGTTTTCAACATTTTGCGTAATTGCAATGTTTGCTCATCAACCAAATCTTCTTTTTTGTCTTCTTTGGTATCAAAAGTGATGTTTTCATCTGTGATGATCATCAAATGTTGAATCAAAATGCGAGATGCTTGTTTTACCGCTTCTTCTGGATGAATTGTTCCATCGGTAACAACTTCCATGATTAATTTTTCGAAATCAGTACGTTGCTCTACCCTTGTGTTCTCAATCAAATACTTTACGTTTTTGATTGGCGTGTAAATCGCATCAACTGGGATATAACCGAAATGAGAACTTTTCTCTTTTTGATCTTCTGCAGGAACATAACCACGACCTCTTCCGATGGTAATTTCGATGTCTAATTTGGCACTGTTATCCAAAGTACAAATCAACAATTCAGGATTCATTACTTCAAATGATGGAGAAGCTTCGCCAATCATTCCGGCATTGAATTCTGTTTTATTTTTTATAGACAAAGTTACTTTTTCAACATTCACTTCGTGATCCAATTTAGATTTGAAGCGAACTTGTTTTAGGTTTAGAATGATTTCAGTAACATCTTCTGTAATCCCTTTCAATGTTGCAAATTCGTGATCTGCACCAGCAATATTGATTCCAATGATTGCATATCCTTCTAAGGAATTCAACAATACTCTTCTCAAAGCATTGCCAATTGTTACGCCATATCCTGGCTCAAGAGGTCTAAATTCAAATTGTGCTTCGAAATCGTTTGCTTTTTGAAGAACAATTTTATCTGGTTTAACAAAATTAAAAATGCCCATTTGTATTTTGTTGTTTTATTTGGTGATAATAATTCCGGTTTGTCCGGATTTTATTTAGAGCGTACAATTAAGATTACTTACTGTACAATTCGACAATCAGTTGTTCTTTGATATTTTCTGGAACACTTTCTCTTTCTGGATAAGCGATGAAAGTACCTTTTAATTCTGATTCGCTCCAATCCAACCAACTGAATTTCACGTTTTTAGCACGTACATTTCCAGTGATAGCGGTGTTTGCTGCACTCTTGTTTTTCAAGCCTACAACATCTCCTGGCATACAACTGTATGAAGGAATGTTTACAATTTCACCATTTACGGTAATGTGTTTGTGACTCACCATTTGACGAGCAGCTTGACGGCTAGGCGCAATACCCATTCTGAAAACAGTATTGTCTAAACGTGCTTCAAGTAACTTAATTAAGTTTTCACCTGTTACACCTTTTCTACGAGCTGCTTCTTCAAATGTTTTGCGGAATTGCTTCTCAAGCAAACCATATGTGTATTTTGCTTTTTGCTTTTCTTTCAGCTGAACACCGTACTCACTAAGCGTTTTACGCTTTTTGTTTGCACCATGTTGTCCGGGAGGATTGCTGTTTTTGGTTAACCACTTGCCATTGCCAGTGATTGGTTCTCCGAATCTGCGGGAGATTTTTGTTTTGGGGCCTGTATATCTTGCCATAATGTTGTTGTTGACCTTTTAGTGACGATGCAGCATTAAAAGGTCTTTAAATGAATGCTACACCCGGTTATTAATAAAAATTTATACTATTATACTCTTCTTTTCTTTGGAGGACGACAACCATTGTGTGGCATTGGTGTGATATCCTTGATCATTGATACTTCCAAACCACTTTGTGACAAAGAACGAATAGCGCCTTCACGACCACTTCCCGGACCTTTCACGTAAACGTCAACTCTTTTCAAACCTGCATCAATAGCTGTTTTTGCAGCATCAGCGCCAGCCATTTGAGCTGCGTATGGTGTATTCTTTTTGCTTCCTTTGAAACCCATTTTACCAGCTGAAGACCATGAAATAACCTGACCACTTTTGTTGGTCAAACTGATGATGATGTTGTTGAAAGTTGCAGAAATGTGCGCATCTCCGTAACTGTCTACTTTTACAATACGCTTTTTTGCAGCTGCTTTTGCGCTGAGCGCTTTTTGATTTTGTGCTTTTGCCATTTTAATTAATTGTAGGTAATCATTTTTAAATTAACCCGATTGCTCGGGGCGAATCAACCCTCCTGCCGACTTACAAGCGATCTAGCGTGTGATTCAAAAAATAAGTCTTATTAAAACTCCAAAGGAGCTTAATTCAAATTACTTGGTAACTTTTTTCTTACCTGCTACTGTCTTACGCTTACCTTTTCTTGTACGACTGTTGGTTCTGGTTCTTTGTCCACGCAATGGCAATCCTTTACGATGACGCAATCCACGATAACAAGCGATATCAAGCAAACGCTTGATGTTCATTTGTGTTTCACTACGCAAAGCACCTTCAGTTTTGAACTCATTGTTGATGACATTACGAATAGCAGTTTGTTCGTCGTCATTCCACTGATTTACTTTTTTATTCAAATCAATTCCTGACTTGGTTAAAATGTACTTTGCAGTAGAACGGCCAATACCATATATATAGGTAAGTCCAATTTCTCCTCTTTTATTTTTTGGTAAATCTATACCGGCAATACGAGCCATAGTAAAATATGTATTTAGCGTTTAAAATGTGATTTGGTTATCCTTGTTTTTGTTTAAAACGAGGATTCTTTTTGTTGATTACATACAAACGGCCTTTTCTTCTCACGATTTTGCAATCTGCACTGCGTTTCTTGATTGAAGCTCTTACCTTCATTTTATTTGATTTTATCTATTTATGATATGCTGTTATCCAGCGTTTATTTATATCTAAAGATGATTCTACCTCTTGTTAAATCGTATGGACTCATCTCTACACCCACTTTGTCACCCGGTAAAATTCTGATGTAGTGCATCCGCATTTTGCCAGAAATTGTCGCCAAAATCTCATGACCATTTTCCAATTTAACCTTGAACATAGCATTGCTCAATGCCTCTATAATCGTTCCGTCTTGTTTTATTAATGCTTGCTTGGCCATAAATTTTGGAGCGCGAAGATAAGACAAATTATTTAACAATTAAACATTTTTTGGTAATATTACATCTCAAAACAAAAAAAACATGAAAAAATTACTATTTGCCGGCTTTGCCTTCCTTTTTTTGGCAACTTCCTGCAAGAAAGACAACCCTTCCGGAAATAATGTAGCTTCTCCATTTATGACGCTTGCATCCGGAACCACTTGGAATTACGAAACCACCGACAATGCAACAAGCACCGTAACTCCTTACACCCTTACCTCCACAAACATTGACACTGTGGTAGGTTCTAGATCTTACCATGTTTTCAATTCTGTTGATGCAAATGGTTCTACTCAAGAATATTACAACATCAGCGGCGACGATTATTATCAATTTACCCAAATTGCAGCCCAGCTTCCTACCATTGAACTGCTCTATTTGAAAAACAATGCCGCGAATGGTACTAACTGGACAACTCCTATTGCCGTTACACAACAAGGTTTGTCTATAAATGCATCTGTAAAGAACACCATTGAAAGCAACAATACTTCTGTTACAGTAAATGGAACTACCTACAACAATGTTATTAAAGTAAGAACGGAAATTAACAACGCAACGGTAACTGTTCCAGGCATTCCTTTCCCTCTTCCAATTACAGTTACTCAAAACATGTTTGCTCATTATGCACCTAAATATGGTTTGGTGGAAAGAAACACCGCATTAAAAATGGACATTCAGGGTCAAGGCACCATCATCGATATCAATACTACCAACAGATTGATTTCGTCGAACATTCAATAAACACAAAGCTATTTTCATAAAAAAAGAGGATCAAATGATCCTCTTTTTTTATGCTTTTTATTTTATAATTACTCTAAGATCGTAACTTCTGTTCTTCTATTTTCTGCACGCGCTTCTTTTGTTTTGGCCTTATTCATTGGCTCAGATTCTCCATAACCTTTTGTAACTATTCTCATCGCATCAATCCCTTTTGAAACCAAATAATCCTTAACCGAATTTGCTCGATCTAATGATAATTTTTGATTGCTTGCATCATCACCAACATCATCTGTATGCCCTCCCAATTCAATTCTGTCGTCTTCTTTTCTTTTCATATAATTTACCAACTCATCCAAAACGGGAAAAGCAGTTTCTTGTAGTGTTGCTTTGCCATTGTCGAAATTACAATTCTCCAAGACGAAGTTTTTAGATGGCAAAAATTGAAATGTAAGTACAAATGGTTTCTTGTAATACGCGTTCCCTTGTGGAGCTGGTATGTCTAAAACATCATAGCTGGTAGAATCCTTGAATCCTAAAACAAACAAATCGTATTTGTCGCCTGCAGGCAGACGAATAGAGAATTTTCCGCTGTCGTTTGTTAGTCCAGAATATTCTTTGTCATAATTCTTGCTTCTGAAAACCATGATTTCGTGTGGCAGAGGAACATCTTTAAAATCGGTTAAGGTTACGTCAACCTGCGCGTCTTTTGGAATCGAGGCATTTTGAACCGGTGTTGTTTGTGCTGTAGCATTCATTGTCACAAATAGCGAAAAAGCAATGAATAGGACTCGAATAATTTTCATATTGTTTTTTTTAAACGGCGTAAAGATATTGATTAAAGTTTTTTATTTGTTTTAGCCTTTGTTAAAGCTATTTTACTTTTTTATAATTTCTGTTGCATTTTTAAAACCATCTCTTTTTTCCAACTTGCAAATGAACCCAATTGAATTTGTTGTCTTGCTGTTTTTACAAGCCATAAATAAAATGCCAAATTGTGCACGCTGGCAATGGTCAAACCTAAAAATTCTTTGGCTTTCAAAAGATGTCTTAGATATGCTTTGGAATAAAATGCGCTCATCTCACAATCAATCGTTTCGTCGATGGGCGAAAAATCATGTTCCCATTTTTTATTGTCGATGTTGATTATTCCGTTTGCGGTGAATAACATTGCATTTCTTCCGTTTCGGGTGGGCATAACACAATCAAACATGTCTATTCCCATTTCTATGCACTCTAAAATATTCCAAGGTGTTCCAACGCCCATTAAATAACGGGGTTTTTCTTGGGGAAGATGATCACAGCAAAGTGAACAAATTTCATACATTTTTTCCGTTGGTTCTCCTACGCTCAATCCGCCAATGGCATTTCCATTGGCTGCCTTACTGCTGATGTATTCGCAAGATTGCTTTCTTAAATCGGGATGAACGCCACCTTGAACGATGGGAAACAAATTTTGTGTGTAACCATATTTATCTGCGGTTGAATCGAATCGTTGAAAACACCTATCCAACCATCGATGTGTAAGCTCCATTGATTTTTTTGCATAACCATACTCACTTCCTCCGGGTGGACATTCATCAAAAGCCATTATGATATCACCACCAATAATCCGTTGCGTATCCATCACGTTTTCTGGAGTAAATAAGTGTTTACTTCCATCAATATGCGATTGAAAAACCACGCCATCTTCTGTAATCTTTCTGCTTTTGGCCAATGAAAATACCTGAAACCCTCCACTGTCTGTGAGTATTGGTTTTTGCCAACCGTTAAATTGATGCAAACCTCCAACCCTTTCTAAAGTTTCGAGTCCAGGACGCAAATACAAATGATACGTATTGCCTAAAATAATTTCTGCTTTTACTTCTTGATGCAATTGTTGTTGAGAAACAGCCTTCACACTTCCAACGGTTCCTACGGGCATAAAGATGGGTGTTTCTATTTTTCCATGGTCTGTTGTAATCATACCAGCCCTTGCTCGAGAATGTACATCTTTATGTGATATCGAAAATTCTAATCCAGGCATATTGTCAAATTTCTTTGCAAATATAATTTTTTAAAATGCTAATTAGATATTGGTTACAATAATAGCAGTAAAGCATATTTTTGCAGCAATGAACACATTATTTTTTCTATCCCATTGGCAAACACTTGTTTTTATTCTCTTTTGTATAATAACTGCAATACAGATTTTTTACCTCCTTTTCTTTTTTGGAAGATTGGCATTGTACAAACCAAAAAATAAATTGGTTTCTCAAACACATCCCGTAAGTGTTGTGATTTGTGCTAGGGATGAGGCCGCAAACATAGCCCATAATCTCCCTGGGGTACTGATTCAAGATTACAAAACAACACATGAAATAATTGTGGTTAACGACAATTCTTATGACGACAGTAAATATGTTTTAGAGGAATTGCAACGATCGTATAAGCAACTCAACATCATTGAACTCACACAGGAAGCCAAGATGATTCCGGGAAAAAAATTCCCATTGGCTATTGGGGTAAAATCTGCAAAGCATGAAATCGTGTTGCTCACGGATGCGGATTGTGTTCCCGCAAGTGAGTATTGGATTCAATCTATGCAGGCTACCTTTAATGATCAAACAGAAATTGTTTTAGGATACAGCCCTTATCACAAACAAAAAACGTTCTTAAATAAACTGATTCGATGGGAAACTTTTCACACCGCTGTTCAATATTTAAGCTACGCTTTATGGGGCATCCCTTACATGGGCGTTGGTAGAAATTTAAGTTATAAGAAAGCATTGTTTTACCGACACAAAGGTTTCTCTGCACACAACAATATTCCCGGAGGCGATGATGATTTGTTTGTAAATATGGCTGCAAATAAAAAGAATACCAAGATCAATATCGACAAAGAAAGTTTCACCTACAGCAAGCCAGCTTCATCCTGGAAACAATGGATTCGCCAGAAACAACGGCACTACAGCACCAGTAAATATTACAAACGCGGCCATAAGTTCTTGTTGGGGCTATACGCAGGCTCACAGTTTTTGTTCTACCCTGCTTTAATTGCCGCTTGTTTATTTTACGACTGGAAATTGGCATTAATTATTTATGGCGGTAAGTTTTTATTGCAAACGCTTGTGATGGGAAAATCGCTCATCAAATTAAATGAAAAAGACTTGATGCCCTATTTGTTGTTTTTTGATATTTGGATGTTCTTTTATTACCTCATTTTCTCAACCGCTTTGATTAAAAAACCTTCCACGTCATGGAAATAATTGAAAAATATTTTGCAGACTTTACACCCAATCAGCAAAAGCAATTTGAACAGCTGCAGGGCTTATATATTGAATGGAATGAGAAGATAAATGTCATCAGCAGAAAAGACATGGAGAATTTTTATTTGCATCATGTGCTGCATTCTTTAACCATTGCAACAACATTTGAATTCCAAAAAAATACCAATGTCATGGACCTAGGTTGCGGTGGTGGATTTCCTGGAATTCCTTTGGCTATTTTTTTCCCAGATACCCAATTTTTGATGGTAGACAGCATCAATAAAAAACTACAAGTTGTACAAGAAGTTGCAAATGCCATTGGACTACAAAATATCTCCATTCGTCATTCTAGAGCAGAAGATATCAAAGACAGAAAATTTGAAACAGTGATATCCCGAGCGGTAGCGCCATTAAAAGATTTGTGGAGATGGAGCAAACCGCTGCTTAAAAAATATCCCACTACCAATGAAAATGCACCCAATGGTTTGATTTGTTTAAAGGGCGGAGACCTCACGCAAGAGATACAGGAAAGCGAGTGCAAGCCCTATATTTGGAGCCTCAATCAGTTTTTTCAAGAAGCCCATTTCAATGAAAAATTCATGTTGTATCAACCTATGAAATAATTACCACTTGAGTTCCAACACATTGTTTTTTCGATCTACATCTGCCATTCTTTTTGATGGATCTATTTCTATTTTTGTCATCTCTGTTAGCCTTTTGTTGACTTGTACAATATAAGTTGGATGTGTCCAGCGCCATTCGGATTCCTGCACTATGCTTAATGTTTTATCTTCAGATGGTTTATGACCGTACATCAAATTCAAAGGAATTTGGTGCATTTCTTTTTCTCCAGATTTTAGTGTTATGATTAAATCAGTCGGCATTGGCATTTGCCCAATGCGTTTGATACGAATATTTGAAACCCCATTTTCTTCCCACAAACTGTCTATTGCATAATCAATGGTTTTTGTTGTATTTACCCAATATTCTTTATACCAATCTAATTGCAAGCCACTTGTTTTCTCTGCAACTCTAAAGAAATCTGTTGCATTGGGATGTTTAAATTTCCATGTTTTGTAATACTGTAATAGGATGCTGTCTCTGATTGCAGCGCCTGTGATGTAGCCCAGTTGTTCTATAAAAACTTCTCCTTTTGAATACGCATCAACACTGTATGTATAATTGCTATTGTAATGATCGGCATGTGTTGTCATCGGTTCTTCCAATCCACTTTTTGCCAGATTAAAATAACTTGCATACGCACCTGCATGATCTTCGGGCAGAGATTGAATCAAGGTTTTTAATTTCTCATTTTGTGGGTTTGATTGAAGTGCTTCTTTGTATTCTTCAATGGATGATTTCTGGTTGTCATATTTGGTTAATAAATCTTCGCCAAAACTCGTAAAACCTTCGTCCATCCATGCATACATGCTTTCGTTTGTTCCAAGTATCATTTGATACCAAGTGTGCATCCATTCGTGAAAAACAGTTCCCAAAGAAGGACCGCTTAATAAAGTTGCCATTGGATATTCCATTCCACCGTCTCCACCATGTATGAAAGAATATTGGGGATAAGGATATTTTCCGAAACGACTTTCTATGAATGGTAATACTTTTACTGCAGCAGTTGCCACTTTCTTCCACTCTGCTTCTTCAGCAATTTTCGAGGTGTCGTAATTATAAAGAACATGAATGGTTGGACCATTTTGAATTTGCTGTGTAATGTGTTTGTAATCGGGGTCAGCAGCCCAAACAAAGTCATGAATGCGTTGTCCTTTGAAATGCCATTTTCTTTTTTCTGTTGAAATTGCTTTTAATGCGGTTCCAGGTTTATCGTATCCCCATCCAATTTCATTTGCATTCATTAAAACACCGGTTCCACCCAATTTGTAC
>Ga0114979_10001173_pt1 | contig 17586 bp, 12 predicted proteins | sample S_140625_EF_Meta_FD_87315 | JGI IMG/M metagenome (GOLD analysis project Ga0114979, IMG submission 87315) | Freshwater microbial communities from Lake Simoncouche, Canada to study carbon cycling - S_140625_EF_MetaG | ecosystem: Environmental > Aquatic > Freshwater > Lake | place: Lake...
CTGCGTCGGCCGCGAAGCCGACCGCCGAAACCGGATCCGGCCGGCCCGACGCGCGTTCCGCGCAGCGTGGCGGCGGAGGTGCCGGGCGTCCGCGTCCGGAGCGTGGCCCGGCGACGCTCGCCGGACCGTCGGCTGGCGGTGGTGGCGGTGGCGAGGGCGGCCGTCGTGCGGAACCGCGCACGGTCACCATCGAGCGCGTGGACGTTCCCGGTGGCGCGTTCGCCGACAACTGGTTCGCACCCCCGAGCAAGCCGGTGCGCATGGCGCCTCCGCCCCCGCGCGGCGATGGCCCGCCGCCGCGTCCGCGCGGCGACGAGTGATCCGTCGGCTCAGACGTCCAGGTTCTTCACTTCGAGCGCGTGCTTCTCGATGTAGTTGCGGCGCTGCTCGACGTTCTCGCCCATGAGGATCGAGAACAGCTGGTCGGCCTCGCTGGCGGCGTCCCAGGTGACGCGGAGCAGGGTGCGCTTGGCGGGATCCATGGTGGTCTCCCAGAGCTGCACCGCCTCCATCTCGCCCAGGCCCTTGAAGCGCTTGACCTCGATGCCGCGGCGGCCGACTTCATAGAGCGTGCGCAGGATGCTGGGCACGTTGGCGGCTTCCACCCACTCGAACGAACCGTCCTTGTCGTTGCGCACGCGCCACGCGTACTTGGTGGGCAGGCGCTCGCCGGTGACGCTCTCCTCCTGGACGAGCGCCCAGTCGGAGATGCTGATGGCGTTGGCCACCAGCTGCTGGAAGAGCTTCTCGAGCTCCTTGTTCTCGTGCAGGACGCGCAGCTGCGCGGGGCGCCGTGCGTCGGCGGCCTGCGGTGCCTGCGGCGTGGCACCGGGCTTGTGCGCCTCGCCGAGCTCGAGGCCGTTCTTGTCCATGTAGGACATGGCCTCGGCCTCGGAGAAGAAGAGCGCGTCGCCGCCGGCCCAGGCGAGCTGCCAGCCGGGGAGGTGGCCTTCGCCCGAGGGATCGAGGTCGCGGGCCGCCAGCAGGGTGGGGAACTGGATGCCGCGGCGCTGCGAGATGGTGACGAGCTCCTCGAGGCGGTTCAGGATGCGGATCACGGTCCGCACCTTGTCGGCGGGGATCTCGTGGGCGATCTCGCCCTGCGCGTCGCGCACCGCGAGCGAGCAGTGCTTGAGCGCCAGCTCCACGAGCGCGTCGCCCATCTCGCGGTCGTTGAGGACGTACTCGCCCTGCTTGCCGCGCAGCACCTGGTAGAGCGGCGGCTGCGCGATGAAGATGCGGCCGCGCTTCACGAGCTCGGGCATCTGCCGGAAGAAGAAGGTGAGGAGGAGCGTGCGGATGTGGCTGCCGTCCACGTCTGCGTCGGTCATGATGATGACGCGGCCGTAGCGGAGCTTGGTGTGGTCGAAGTCCTCGCCGATGCCGCACTGGAGCGCCTGGATCAGCGTGCGGATCTCCTCGAAGCCGAGCACCTTGTCGAGGCGCGCGCGCTCCACGTTCAGGAGCTTTCCGCGCAGCGGCAGGATGGCCTGGTGCACGTGGTCGCGGCCGCCCTTGGCGCTGCCGCCTGCGCTGTCACCCTCGACGATGAAGAGCTCGGTCTTCTCGACGTCGGAGGAGGAGCAGTCCGCCAGCTTGTGCGGCATGCCGCCCGAGTCGAGCGCGCCCTTGCGCTTGATGAGTTCGCGCGCCTTGCGTGCCGCCTCGCGGGCTTCCGCCGCGAGCTTGGCGCGGTTGCAGATGCCCTTGGCGTCGGCCGGGTGTTCCTCGAGCCATGCGCCGAGCAGCTCGTTGAGCGCACCGCTCACGAAGGGGGCCACCTCGGGGTTGAGGAGCTTCTCCTTGGTCTGGTTGTTGAACGTGGGGTTCTTCAGCTTGACGCTGACGATCGCGCTCAGGCCCTCGCGCAGGTCCTCGCCGGTGACCTGGTCCTTGCCGTCCTTGAAGAGGCCGGTGCGGCGCGCGTAGCCGTTGATGGCCACGGTGAGCGCCTGCTTGAACGCGGTGACGTGCGTGCCGCCGTCGCGGTTGGGGATGTTGTTGCCGAAGGCCAGCAGGAGCTCGCTCATCGAGTCCGTGTACTGCATGGCGATGTCGGCGCGCATGCCGCTCACCTCGTCCTCGCGGGTGACGGCGATCACCGGGCTCTGCACGTTCTTGGCTGCGTTGATGTGCCGCACGTAGCCGGCCAGGCCGTCGGCCGCATGGAAGGTCTCCTGGCGGATGTTGCCCGCGGAATCGACGCGCTCGTCGCGCAGGTGGATCTTCACGCCCGGATTCAGGAAGCTGAGCTCGCGCAGGCGGTGCTCGAGGCGCTCGAACTGGAAGTTGGTGTCGGCGAAGATCTCGTGGTCGGGCTTGAAGCTGATGCGCGTGCCGTTGCGGCCCGCGGTCTGGCGCTCGGCGATCACGTGGAGCGGTGCGCTCACCTCGCCGCGCGCGAAGGCGATCTTGTAGGTCGTGGCGCCCTTGTCGACCTCCACCTCGGTCCACTCGCTGAGCGCGTTGACGCACTTGATGCCGACGCCGTGCAGGCCGCCCGACACCTTGTACGCGTTGCCGTCGAACTTGCCGCCGGCGTGCACCTCGGTGAGGATGACCTCCACCGCGGGGCGGCCGTTGATGGCCGGGTTCTCGTGCCGCATCGGGTCCACGGGCATGCCGCGGCCGTCGTCCTGCACCATGCAGCTGCCGTCCACGCCGATGGTCACGAAGACCTCGGTGGCGTAGCCGGCCATCACCTCGTCGATGGCGTTGTCGACGCACTCGTAGACGAGGTGGTGCAGGCCTTCGGGTCCGGCGCCGCCGACGTACATGCCCGGGCGCTTGCGGATGGCCTCGAGTCCCTCGAGCACCTGGATGGTGCTCGACGTGTACTGGTCGGCGGTCGGCGCGGCGTTCGGGTTGGTGGCAGGCGCTGCGGGGATGGGTGTGGAATCTGGCATGAGTGAGGGTCAAATCGTACCCGAAACCGCGACTTTCCAACGCTCTCCGGCGCTTTGGAAGGATGCGATTTGCCCCTGTGATTTCAGGCGTTTCTTGGAGCTCCGCGGCTCCTCGCCCCGGGGTCCGGCGGATGCTTTCGCAATCGTGCGGTTTGGTCCGTTCCGGGGGTGCGCGCGGTCACTACGATTCGGGCATGTTGATGCGCAACAGAGCACGGAGATCGCTCTTTCGGCGGAGCTTCGCCGACGTGAAGGCGAACTCCTAGATCTCCATCGCGCAACCATTACCCATGCGCGCGGCAACGAGGAAGTTGCCCCGGTCCGGCAAGGAGCTCATCCTGTCGACCCGGGAGTTCGCGTCCGACGACACCCTCCGCAGCTGGTGGTGCGTGTGGTCCACCATCGGTCTCCTGGCGGCCGCACTTGCGGGAACGCTCGCGCCTCTTCCGCTGCTGGCGACGCTCGCGTGCAGCGTGGTTGCCGGACTGCTGACGGTGCGGCTCTTCGTCCTCTTCCACGACCACCAGCACCGGGCGATCCTGCATCGCTCCCGCTTCGCGTCGGCCCTGATGTGGTGCGTGGGGCTCCACCTCCTGAGCCCGAGCAGCGTGTGGCGCAGTTCGCACGACCATCATCACAAGCACAACTCCCGCCTCGGCGGCGCGCACATCGGCTCCTTCCCGGTGATGACCAAGGCGCAGTACCTGCGCTCGTCGCGGCGCGACCGGTTCCGCTACCTGCTGGCGCGGCACCCGCTCACGATCCTGTTCGGGTACTTCACGGTGTTCCTCTCTGGGATGTGCGTGCAGCCGTTCCTCCGCGAGCCGCGCGAGCACTTCGACGGCCTGGTGGCGATCCTGCTGCATGCCACCGTCGCCGTGCTGGTGACCTGGTTCCTCGGGTGGCAGGTGTTCCTGTTCACGGTGTTCCTGCCGCAGTTCCTGGCGAGCGCCCTCGGTTCGTACCTCTTCTACGCCCAGCACAACTTCCCGACGGTCACGTTCCACTCCCGCGGGGGGTGGGCGTACGAGATCGCCGCGATGGAGTCCTCGAGCTTCCTGCGGACGGGGCCGCTCATGGCGTGGTTCACCGGCAACATCGGGTACCACCACGTGCACCACCTGAACGCCCGGATCCCGTTCTACCGCCTGCCGGAGGCCAAGGAGGCCATTCCGGAACTGTGGCGGCCCAAGACCACGTCCCTGCGCCCCATGGAGATGGTCCGCTGCCTGCGGCTCAAGGTGTGGGATGGCGATGCCAAGCGCATGGTCGGGCTGGCGGAGTGCCGCACCCGGCGCGCCGGCTGAGTGCACGGCGGAGCGGTCGGCAATTTCCGCCGATGTCCGGGAAACACCGCATTTGCTGCGTAGACTGCAGCAGCCAACAGTGGTGCGCCGATCCAAGGAAGGACGCGCGACCTTTCGTCGTGGCCTGTGCGTAGCAGTCAGCAAGGAAGCCGACATGAGCACCGATCCGAGCAATGCGGGCGCGCCTGATGCGCACCGCCTCCAGCAGTCAGCCGAGCGCGGCATGCGCGTCGCCCGGCGTTCGTTCGTCTTCTTCGGTGCGTTGTTCGTGGCCGGCTGCGCGACTTCGAAGAGCCAGCTCGCCACCGGGCGCTTGCCCGGGCCCGAGTGGCCGGACATCCCGGCTCCCGTTCCCCCCGCTCCGGCCGGGGCCATCTGCCGCGCTCCGAAGCCGGGCGAAAGCGTGGGCGAGTGCCAGCCGCCGGCGGCGCCGGAGACGGCGTACGGCGGTCCGGTGCCGTTTGCGCGTCCGCGCTCGGCGTGGGCGCGCGGCACTCCCGACTACAGCGACATGGACCGGATGCTTCCCGCGAAGTACATCACGATCCACCATGACGGCATCGACAGCTACTGGGGACTGACGGAGGCGGAGGCCCGGGCGCGGCTCGAGCTCATCCGCAACGGCCACCGCGGCAAGGGCTGGAGCGACATCGGCTACCACTACATCGTGGACCGTTCCGGCACCGTGTGGCAGGGGCGCGACGTCACCCGATGGCAGGGCGCGCACGTCAAGTTCCGCAACGAGAACAACATCGGCGTCATGTGCCTGGGCAATTTCATGGTCCAGTCGCCGTCTCCCGCGCAGGTGGCGGCGCTCAATCGCACGGTTGCGCAGCTGCGCGCCTACTACAAGATCCCGGCCAGCGCGGTCAAGACCCACCAGGAGTGGCCGGGCGCACAGACGCTCTGCCCGGGCACGTACCTGCAGGCGCAGGTGAACGTGCTCCGCAAGTCCGGCTTCAAGTCGAGCGCGGTGGCGTGAGCGCCGCAACGATGCTCGCCGAGGGTGGATCGATCGTTTCGCAGGCGGCCACGATGGTGGCGGCGCTGGTGGGCATGCTCGCCATCGCGTACGTGGCGTGGAAGGCCGTGCAGCGCCAGGAGAAGGGGGACGCGGAGCTCGCTGCCAAGCTGAAGGCGGATGACGAGCGCGCGGCGGCCGGGTTGCGCGCGGAGATGGGGCTGCCGCCGGAGCGGCCGGCGGACCAGGCTCCCAAGCAGTGACGAAAAGGCACTGACGAAAGAGCACTGACCAAATAGAACGCCCGATGGGGTTGAACCCATCGGGCGCATCGGTCTCCCTTGTGAGGGAGGAGGGAAAGGCAGAGTTGGCCCTTTTCGCCTCCTCGACCAGCCTCCAACATCCGGAAAGTAGCCCGGGAGCGGCAAAGTGCAAGAATCACCCGTTCATTTGTTGCCCTTCAGCAAACGCAGGGTTCTCTGGAGAAGCGCCTGTTCCTCCATAAGCGCCTGCAGAAGTGGACCTTGCGACTGATCCGGCTGGGTGGTGCCGCTCTGGGAAATCGGGGGGTGCAGCGTCCCGGGATCCAGTGCTCCTGCCCCGATCGCTGCAAGGATCGCCGCCCCGCGGGCGGCGGCGTCCGGGATCTCTGCTCGAACGATCGGTATCCCGAAGGCCGTCGCGTGCATGGAGGTCCACCGTGCGCTCTCGAAGCCGCCCCCCGATCCGATCACCTGGGGCGGGTGGATGCCTGCCGCCCGGATCATCTCCATGCAGAGGCCCATGCTGGCGGCGACGCCTTCCATGACGGCCCGCGTGAAGTGCGCCTGGCCGTGCGCGAGGCTGATGCCGGTGAACGCACCGCGCGCGTGGGGATCGGGGAAGGGGCAGCGTTCGCCGGCCAGGGTTGGCAGGAATCGCAACCCGTCGCAGCCAGGCGCGACGGAGGCGGCGTCGCGATCGAGAAGTTCGTAGTCGGGCACGCCCTCCGCGGCGGCGCGCGCGGTTGCATCGCGCGCGAGCGTGTCACGGAACCAGCGGAGGCTTCCGGCCGCGGAGAGCATCACGCTCATCACGTGCCAGCGCCCGGGGAGCGCATGGCAGAACGCGTGCAGCGCGCCATCCGGCGACGCGCGGAAGGAATCGCTTGCGGCGAAGATCACGCCCGACGTCCCAAGGCTTGCGGCCACTGCGCCGGGTGCCACGATGCCCGAACCCACGGCGTTTGCGGCCTGGTCGCCTGCGCCTGCCACCATCGGGATGCCGGCGGTGAGGCCCATGGCGGACGCGGCCGACGCAGAGAGTCGGTCCACGATGTCCGGTGATTCATGGCATTCGGGCACCTGGGTGGTGGCGATGCCCAGGTCGCGCAGCATGTCGGCACTCCATGCGCGGTGCTCGACATCGAAGTAGAGCGTGCCGCTCGCATCGGCCGCGTCGGTCGCGCGCACGCTGCCGAGGCAGCGCCGCACATAGTCCTTCGGGAGGAGCACGCAGTCGGTGCGCGCCCACAGCGATGGCTCGTTCCTCTGCAGCCAGCGGACCTTCGGCGCGGTGAAGCCTGCCAGCATCCGGTTGCCGGTGCGCTGCAGGATGACGGGTGCGCCGATCGCGCGATCGAGCTCCTCGCACTCGTCGGCGCTGCGGGAGTCGTTCCACAGGATGCATGGGCGCAGCGGACGGTTGTCACGGTCCACGAAGGTGGCGCCATGCATCTGGCCGCTGAATCCGATGGCGGCGATGCGGCGACCGGCGTCGGCGTGACCGGCGGCCGAGGCGCGAACCAGTGCCTCGCGCGTGGCGGCGTGTGCCGCGGCAACCCACTGGTCGGGGTCCTGCTCGCTCCAGCCAGCGTGGGGGGTGGAGAGCGGGTACTCCGCGGAGGCGTGGGCGATCACGGCCCCGTCCCCATTGGTTATCAGCGCCTTGAGAGACGACGTTCCGATATCGAGTCCGAGGAAGAGCGGAGCGTGGCGCATGGAAACGTGATTCCTGGCCGCTGGGCCGTATGGGGCGGTGCGTTTACCGAACCTGAACCAAATCCTTGCGGACCGCTTGCAGCCGTTCCATATCGTTTCGGTCGCAGTCGACTCCTCATCGGCCGTCTGTCACCGTTCCCGGCAACGTCCGCCGCGGTTCGTTGGCTACAGGCAAAGACCAGCCCACGTGCACTACCAGCCCAACAGTATCCCATTGTCTGCGACGCAGCGCCTCTCTGCAGCGGCGTGCGTGGCCGTGGCGGCATGCATCCCGGTGCTCGGCGCCGCGGATGCACCGATCGCCCGCCAGGACACGTCCAAGACCGCGCCCGCCAAGTCGTCGTCCGCCGACGCCGCCCCCGCGCCGGGCGCGAACAAGGACGTGCCGGGGAACAAGGCCGCGCCGACGCTCGACGAGACCCGCCTGACGCTCTCCAAGTGGATCGAGACGCAGCAGATCATCTCCAAGGAGCGCAACGACTGGCAGCAGGGCAAGGAGATCCTGCAGGGCCGCATCGAGCTCGTCGGCAAGGAAGTGGGCATCCTCAAGGACCGCATCAAGCAGTCCGAGGCCGCGGTCGAGGAGTCCAACAAGAAGCGCGACGAGCTCGTTGCCGAGAACGACGCCCTGAAGGTCTCCGGCGCGCAGCTCGGCGAAGCCGTCACCCTGATGGAAGGCCAGCTCCGCAAGCTCATGAAGCAGATGCCGGAGCCCGTTGCCACCAAGCTTGCGCCGCTGATGCAGCGCATGCCCACGGATCCGTCCAACACGCGCGTGACCGTGGCCGAGCGATTCCAGAACGTGCTGGCCGTGCTTTCCGAGCTCAACAAGGCCAACAGCGAGCTTTCCATCTCCTACGAGATCCGCAAGTTCGCCGACGGTTCCTCCGGCGAGGTGCAGGTGATCTACCTCGGCCTCGCACAGGCGTACTACATCAGCCCGCGCGGGGATGCCGGCATCGGCCGTCCCGGCGAGGACGGCTGGACGTGGACCCCGGCGCCCGACGCCGCGCAGGCCATCCTCTCCACGCTCGAGATCATCCAGGGCAAGGAATCCCCCGCCTTCGTCCCGCTTCCGATCACCATCAAATGAACATCCGCAAGTCATCCATCGGTTGCGCGATCCTTGCGATGCTCGTCGCGACGGTCGCGTTCGCACAGGCTCCGGCACCCGCCGGCGAGAAGCCCGCCGACGCCAAGGCCGTCGACGGCGCCGCAGTGGTCGCCAAGGCATCCAAGGGCGCCGAGGCCCAGCTGGCCAAGAGCGTCGAGGAGCTGAACGCCCTCCGTGCGCAGATCGCCACCGAGAAGCTGCCGATCGCGCAGCAGCTCACCGGCCTCGAGGAGAACGTGATCCAGCTCCGCGCCGAGAGCGCGCGCGTCCAGCGCCTGGTGGACGCGGGTGCCCTCGAGATCGGCACGCTGAAGCAGGAGATCAAGTTCAAGCAGGACGAGCTCACCTACATCGGCAGCCTGCTCGACGAGTACGCGCGCACCTTCGAGACCAAGATCGGCGTGGGCGAGCAGCAGGTCTACGGGCAGTCCATCGAGACCGCCAAGCAGGCCGTCGAGAACAAGACGCTCACCTCGGCCGAGCGCTTCTCCCGGCAGACGGCCTTCGCGGGCCTCACCATCAAGCGGCTCTTCGACGTGGTCGGCGGCGCGCGGTTCGCGGGCGTCGGTGTCGACACCATGGGCACGGTGATGAACGGCCAGTTCGCGATGATCGGCCCGGTGGCGCTCTTCCGCGCGGATTCCGGCACTGCGGGCATCGCGGTGACGCAGCCCGGCTCGGTGAACCCGCTGGTGCGGCAGCTCGAGGGCGACATCGCCGGCACCATCGGGCCCCTCGTGGCCTCGGGCGAGGGCACGCTTGCGCTCGACCCCTCGCGCGGCGGAGCGCTCAAGGAGCTGGTCCAGAAGACCAACATCGTCCACATCTTCATCAAGGGCGGCCCGATCATGTGGCCGATGCTCCTGGCATCCTGCGTCGGCCTGGCGGTGGTGCTCGAGCGCATCATCTTCCTGTCAATCGAGGGGAAGCGCCGCAGCGCGAAGGCGCAGGAACAGTTCTTCGTGGACGTCAACAAGGGCGACATGGCAGCGGCCATCGCGCTCGCGAAGTCGACCAAGGACGCCGTCGTCTCGACCCTCGGATACGCACTCGAGCGCCGCGACCAGTCGATGGCGCACGCGCTGACCTACGCCGAGACGCGCACGATGAAGCGCTACCGCCGCGGCCTGGCGATCCTGGACACCGTCATCACCCTGGCGCCGCTCCTGGGCCTCCTCGGCACGGTGACCGGCATGATGGCGTCGTTCTCCTCCATCGGCGGAGACATGGGTTCACCGGGCGCCATCACGGGCGGCATCTCCGAGGCACTCATCGCGACGGCGTTCGGCCTGGTGATCGCCATGACCTGCCTCATCCCGTTCAACTACCTGAACAGCCGCATCGAGGGCATGGAGACGGAGATGCTGGCGGCGGGCGAGCAGCTCAAGCTGCTGGTGGACACCCGGCCGCACGCCCCGCGCGCTACCGCGGCCGACGAGCCCGACGAAGACCTGGCGTTCGCCGGCGACCACTACGACGGCGCATCGACCTCGCTCCCGGGAGGTGCCTGACATGGCCGGCGGCGGCGGAGGGATGAAGCGCGGCAAGAAGAAGGGCGCGCGCATCGACATCATTCCCCTGATCGACATCATCTTCTTCCTGCTTGCCACCTTCATCATGGTGTCGCTGAGCATGTCGAAGAACCAGGGCGTGAAGGTGGCGCTTGCGGGCGCCGGCACCGCGCAGTCCCTCGGCGACCAGTCGGAGATGGAGAAGTCCGTCACCCTGAGCGTCAACGACAAGGGCGAGGTCTTCTTCAACAAGGAGAAGGTCTCCATGGCCCAGCTCCCCATGAAGCTGCAGACCTACAAGATGTCGTCCAAGGACCCCAAGGTGGTCATCAACAGCGACGGCGGAGCGGACTTCAAGTTCGTGGTGTCCGTGCTCGACGAGGTGCGCAAGCTGGGCATCGCCAAGGTCGGCATCAGCACCGACAAGAAGTGAACGACGCATGAGCAAGGCCGCGGTCATCCTCGCAGTCGTCGGCGCCATCGTGGTGCACGGGATGGTGCTGCTGTTCGGCGGCATCATCTTCCTGGGCGAGGAGACGCACGCCAGCAAGCGCGACGTGGAGCTGGTGAGCGAGGAAGTGCAGAAGGACAAGGAAGAGGCGGTCAAGGAAGAGGAGAAGCAGGAGGTCAAGCAGGAGACCGAGGCTCCGCCCGACCCGAACCAGTCGATCAAGAGCGTCGACGCGCCCTCGCAGTCCTCCGACGACGCACCCGCGCTCGATGCTGCCAGCCTCAGCGCCATCGAGGCGGCCCTGAACGGCGGCGGCGTGGCGGGCGGCGACTTCGGCGCCGGCGCCGCATCGCTTGCCACCGGCGGCCGCATCGGCGGCACCGGCAAGGGCGGCGGCGAGGAGCAGGGCTCCGAAGAGGCGTTCAGCATGTCGGAGATCGACCAGCGCCCGCGCCCCATCCAGCAGGTGGCCGGCACGTTCCCGCAGGAGATGCGCTCCAAGAGCGTCGAGGGCGTGGTCACCCTGATCTTCATCGTGGACGAGACCGGCCGCGTGGTGAACCCGCGCGTCGAGAAGGCGTCCCACCCCGCATTCGAGGCCCCCGCGCTCGAGGCGCTGCGGCAGTGGAAGTTCGAGCCCGCCGTCAAGAGCGGCAAGCGCGTGAGCTGCCGCATGCGCGTCCCCATGAGATTCCAGCCAAGGTAATGCCATGCAAACCATGCACCGCATGAAGATCATCCCGTTGGCCGCTGCGCTGCTTGCCGCATGCATCGCCTGCGCATCGCGCGCTTCCGCGCCGGCGGGCGATTCGTCGACGCCGTCGCTCGCCATTGCGCCGCCCGACCTCTCCGACATCTGGAATGACCCGTCGTTCGTGAAGGGCTTCCTGGGCGGCTACGGCATCAGCCCCGACGTGGAACCGCGCATCTCGCAGGACGACATGGCCATCATGGAGCTGGTGCGCCAGCTGATGCCGATCAACGTGCCTGCCACCGAGGCGCTGCTCCGCGACTCGGTGCGTCCCGAGTCCTCGGCGGTGCTCGACCTGACGCTCGGCGGCACGCTCTACCAGCAGGGCAAGGCCGAGGAGGCGCTCGCCGCCTACCGCTCGGCCGTGGCCAAGTTCCCGAGCTTCCGCCGCGCCTACCGCAGCATCGGCAGCATCTGCTACAGCCGCAACGAGTACGAGGACGCCATCGCCGCGTTCAACAAGATGATCGAGCTCGGCAGCGCCGACGCCGACTCGTACGGCCGCCTGGGCGCGTGCCACACGGCGCGCAAGGATTTCCAGCCCGCCGAGGCGGCGTTCCGCAATGCGCTCCTCCTGCAGCCCGAGGAAGTGAAGTGGCGACTGGGCCTGGTGTACGCAGTGCGTGCGCAGGGCAAGTTCGAGGACGTCATCAGCCTGGTGAAGGGGCTGCTCGCCAAGTTCCCCGACAACTACGCGTTCTGGCTCCTGCAGGCCTCGGCCTACGTGGAACTGAAGCAGCCGGTGGAGGCATCGGTGAGCCTGGAGGCGGTGGACGCCATCGGCAAGTCGACGCCGGACAGCCTGTACATGCTGGGCGACCTGTACATCTCGCAGAACCTGCCGGCGATGGCCCTCTCGGCGTACATGCGTGCCGTGGAGAAGGACCCGACGCAGCCGGCGGCGCGCGCCATCCGTGCGAGCGAGATGCTCGCCTTCCGCGGCGGGCTGCCGCAGTCGAAGGACCTGCTCGCGCTGGTGAAGAAGACCTGGGGCGACTCGCTGGCCGACGCCGACCGCCGCAAGCTCCTCAAGCTGCAGGCCCGCGTGGCCATGAGCGGCGGCAGCGGCAACGAGGAGACGGCGGCGGTGCTGGAGGAAGTGATCCAGATCGACCCGCTCGACGGCGAGGCGCTGATGCTCCTGGGCCAGCACTACAAGACCGCCGCACAGCCGGACAAGGCCATCCTCTTCTACGAGCGCGCGGCGCGCCTCGAGTCGTTCGCGGCCAACGCAAAGGTGAAGATCGCGCAGGTGTACGTTGGCCAGAGCCGGTTCGACGAGGCGCTGGCGCTGCTCCGCGACGCCCAGTCGATCAAGCCGCGCGAGGACGTGGCGCGGCTGATCGAGCAGGTGGAACGTGCGGCCAAGGGCAAGCGCTGATCAGATCGCCTAGATCGTCCTCATAATTGTTCAGCATTGATGAAGGATGCGAAGTCGATGCGCCGGATCCATGCATCGATCTCGGTGCGGAACAAGGACTTAGGCAGGCCTGACGCAATCTGAACGAAGGGTTCGCGCAACAAATATGCCGGGTCGGTGAACGAGTGGCAGAATGCGGCGTCATTACATCTCGGAGTCTGGATCCTCGGTAGTACCCCGTGGATCTTGGTCCAGTCAGTTTCGGCACCGTCCTTTTAGAAAGAAAGACCACGATATGAAGATCAGCACCGTCGGAAGCACGTTGGCACTCGTGATCGGCTCGTCGATGATCGCCCAGAGCGCGATCGCGGCCGAGATCCTCGTCAGCGGCAACATCGCCACGTCCACCACCTGGACCTCGAACAACGTCTACAACCTCCAGGGCCAGGTCTACGTCTCCCCCGGTGCGACCCTGACCATCCAGGCCGGCACCGTGGTCGCCAGCAACGCGGGCGGCTCGCTCGCCGTGACGCGCGATGCTCGCCTGGTCTGCAACGGCAACGCCAGCAGCCCGGTGATCTTCACCTCCAAGACCGACTACAACACCTGGACCCCGGCCAACCCGACCGGCCAGTGGCGCGCCGTTGCCAACGAGTGGGGCAACGTCACGATCATGGGCAACGCCTACATCGGCAAGTACGGCGCCGGCGCCGTCTCGGGCAACACCGCTGCCCCGAACTCGGGCAACTACGCCAACATGGAAGGCCTGACCGCCTCTGGCTCCGGCGACACCCGCACCTTCTACGGCGGCGGCAATGACCTCGACAACAGCGGCAGCCTCACCTACACCCAGCTCCGCTACGGCGGCCTGGTGGTCGGCCTCGGCAACGAGCTCAACGGCCTGTCCCTCGGCGGCATCGGCCGCAGCACCACCATCAACCACGTCGAGATCATGAACAACGTCGATGACGGCGTCGAGATCTGGGGTGGCACGGTGGACCTGAAGTACGTCAGCATCTGGAACGCCGGCGACGACTCGTTCGACGTCGACCAGGGCTGGCGCGGCCGCGCGCAGCACGGCCTGATCGTCCAGGGCTACTCGATCGTCGGCGCCGCCGCCGGTTCGGGCACCTGCGACAGCATCTTCGAGTTCGACGGCGCCGAGAAGTCGGACGCGCAGCCCGTCACGACCGCCAACATCTACAACTTCACCGCCATCGGCCAGCCGCTGAGCGGCAAGAACGGGTGCAAGTTCCGCGACAACGCGCGCGTGCAGTACAACCAGTCCATCTTCATGGACGTCGGCGCCGCCGTCGTCAAGAACGACAACACCGACGGTGAAGCCACCGGCGGACAGACCGGTTACGGCTACAACGGCACGCTCACTTGGGCGAACACCTGGACCACGGCCTACAGCGTGACCTCCGCGGTGAATCCGTTCAGCACCCCGGCTGACGTCGCCGCTGCCTACCGTGCACAGAGCGCCGGCACCCTGATCCAGTACACGGACAACGTGTTCTTCAACAACACGAACTCCGCGGCCTACACCGAGGCCAACGCTCGTGGCGTGTTCGCTGCCGCGAACAACAACGTGCAGGCCACCAGCTCGCCGATCACGAGCATCACCCGTGGCACGCAGATCGTGAACGGCGGCGTCGTCATCCAGCCGGTCATCGGCCTCGATCCCCGCGCTGCCAACAACGCGGTGACCTCGGCCGGCAGCGCTCCGAGCGACGGCTTCTTCGACCAGGTCAACTACCGCGGTGGATTCAGCCCGACTTCCAGCTGGCTGTGCGGCTGGACGGCCTCGCAGGCCTTCGGTTACACGACCTCGGGCTGCGCGGCTCCGTGCCCCGCTGACCTGAACGGCGACGGCCAGGTCGGTGGCGCTGACCTCGGTGCCCTCCTGGGCAACTGGGGCGGCAGCGGCACCGGCGACCTGAACGGCGACGGCGCCGTCACGGGTTCGGACCTCGGCGCGATGCTCGGCGCCTGGGGCGCTTGCGCGCAGTAAGCAAAGTGGTTTGAATACGACATCCGGCGGCGGGCCAGTCCCGCCGCCGGATGTTTCTTCCCGATCGCAAGGAAAGGCATGGATTCGAACATGGTGCGACATATGGCGGCCTGGGCCGTCCTGGTCGCTGCAGCGGGCGCCTGTGTGTGCGGCTGCGCAGCAACGGATCAGCGAAGCCCGGCGGCATCCGCCGGGCATGTTTCGTCTCCCTCGACCGCGGAGCCCGTTGCGCCCTGGCGGCGCGCCTTGCTCCGCGAGGGTTTCGACGTTGCCTCGCAGATCCCCGTGGACCCGCACGCCAAGGACCGCGCGCAGGCCCAGGAGCGGGTGGCGCAGGTCTGCCTTGAGCTCGGACTGACGGACGAGGCCGCCGAATGTGCGGATCGCATGGACGGCTGGCGCCGGTGCGACCTGTACGCGTTGATCGGCCTGAAGTACGCGGCGTCCGGCGACGCCGCTCGCGCGCGCCTCATGGCCTTGCGTGCGCTCGATTACCCCGCGGACATCGAGGATTGGGCGCGCGACATGGTGGCCACCCAGGCAGCACGCGTCTACCTGCGGATCGGCGACGACTCGCGTGCGCTGGAGATCATGAAGGGCCGCGCGCCGGCCGAAGTTGCGAAGTTCGAGGTGGCCCGCGTCTCCTCGGCGGATGCTGCGCAGCTGGACTCGCAGGCCGATGCGTTCGATCGCGGCATTGCGACCATGAACTTCGACCTGGCCCGGAGCGGCATCGACGGCTACTCGGCCCTCCTGGTGCGCGTCCTTGACGATGCACCCCGGCGCGACCGTGCGCTGAAGGCACTGGAGGCCGCCATCACGGGCCTGCCGATCGATCTCCAGGTGTCGGTGAATGCCGATGTGGCGGTATCCCTGCACGAGCACGGGCAGCCGGCGCTTGCGGCGCCGTTCCTGCAGCGCGCGGTCGAGCTCAACGCGAATACCGAGTTCCTGGCCCAGGACCTGGCCCCGTACGGCGTGGTCGTCGCCAAGGCGCGGCTGCGCATGGGCGACGCTGCGGGTGCGCGTGCCGACCTGGTGCGGCTGCGTGCGCAGTACGACGCCAACAGCGAGCAGATCGTCAACCTCCGACGTGCGCAATCGCTGCGTGCGCTCGCCGAGGGCTTTGCGCTCATCGGTGCGCGGGACGAGGCCGTGCGCTGCCAGCGCGACGCGCTGGAGGCGGGGACGATCAACCCGAACTCGCGTCCGCGCGCCGAGGACCTGTCGGCCACCTGCGCGTCCATCGCGCTGACCGGCATCGAGCCGGATGCATCCATCCGGAAGCAGATCGAGCGCGCACGCGCAGGCCTGGCGGATCCATGGTGAGACGCCGGGGCCATCGCCTGGCGGCAGCCGCTGTTTCCTGCGCCATCTCCACCATCGCCGCCGCCCAGGCGCCGGTGGGTGGTTCCGTGCGCGGCGTGATCTCCGACAAGGAGTTCAACACGCCGATCGCCGGGGCAACGGTGGTGGTGCTGGGCACCAAGGCGCGCGTGCAGACCACCGAGAACGGGTCGTACATCGTCACCAACCTGCCGGCCGGCGTCTACACGCTGGTGATCACCAAGGACGGCTACGTCCGCGAGGTGAAGGCCAACATCGGCGTGGCCGCGGGCCAGCTGGTGGACACGGACATCGCGATGGCCGGCGAGTTCGAGGACCTGGACGAGTTCGTCGTGCAGGACATGGACCTCGGAGGCGAGGTGGCGCAGCAGCAGGAGATCGCGCTGCCCATCGACATGGAGCCGGTGGTGTTCCTGCCGCCCCTCGACCTGCAGCTGCGCCTGGAGAGCCCGCAGCTCCTTGATTCCGTCGGCGTGGAGATGATCCAGCGCTCCGGCGCATCCGACGCCGCGGCGGTGCTGCTCCTGGTGCCGGGTGCCACGCTGCAGGACGGCAAGTACGCGGTCATCCGCGGCCTGCCGGACCGCTACGTGAGCACGCTCCTCGACGGCGTGCGACTGCCGACCGCCGACCCGAACAAGCGCGCGGTGAAGCTCGACCAGTTCCCGGCGGCGGTGATCCAGAGCGTCGACGTGAGCAAGACGTTCACGCCGGACCAGCAGGGCGAGTCCTCGGGCGGCGCGGTCAACATCGTGCTGAAGGAGATCCCGGACGAGGGCTTCCTGCAGATCAAGTCGCAGATCGGCTTCAACTCGCAGGTGAAGGATGGGCAGTTCCTCACCTATCGCGGCGGCGGACTCGGCTTCTGGGGCGACAACTCGACGCTCAAGAACGGCCCGAACGGCGAGCCCTGGCCCAACAACCCCACCTCCACGCAGTTCGGCGAGGCGCCGACCATCTGGAAGTGGTCCGTGGCAGGCGGCGACTCGTGGGAGATCGACGACGGCGTCCGCGTCGGCGCGTTCGGCAACTTCTTCTACGACCAGGACGCGTCCGCCTACAGCGACGGCCAGCTCAACTACCTGGAGCAGGCAGGCGTCGGCACGGGGCTGCGGCCGGAGCAGTACGGCACCGGTGACGACTTCTACACCCAGATGTACGACGTCACGCAGGGGACGCAGTCCATCCAGTGGGGCGGCATGGGAATCGTGGGCCTCGAGTCCGACGACACCAAGCTCAGCGCCAAGTACCTGTACACGCTGCTCTCGGAAGACCAGTCCGTGCTGCTGACGAACACGCGCGGCAAGGAGTACTACTTCCCGGGCTACGACCCGAACGACCCGCTGAGCCCCGGCGCCGGATTCGCCGACCAGGAGAAGAGCCCGTGGACTCGCCTGGAGACGCTCGACTACAGCCAGCTGAGCACGCAGTCGATGATCCTGAGCGGCCAGCACCGGCTCGACTTCCTGGGGCCGTCGGACGACGAAGCGCGGGATGAATCCTCGCCGGTGGAGCTGTCGGCCCCGGTGGTCGACTGGAAGTTCTCGCTGAGCAAGGCGCAGGAAGACCAGCCCGACCAGACGCAGTTCGCCGCCAAGTGGAAGAACACGGTCCCGCTGGTGCCGCCGCCGAATCCGCCGCTCCTCACGCTGTACCAGCACTGGGAGTCGCTGAAGCCCGCGCAGAACACCAACATCGGCTGGGTGCAGCACATCACCTACAAGAACGAGGAGAACAGCACGCAGGGCCAGGTGAACGGCAAGCTGCCGTTCACCCAGTGGGACGACCGCGAGGGCTACATCAAGGCGGGCGGATTCGTCGACGTGGTGGACCGTTCCTACTCGAAGGACTCGTACACCAACAAGGAGGACACGGATACCTCGTA
>Ga0114979_10001174_pt1 | contig 17579 bp, 21 predicted proteins | sample S_140625_EF_Meta_FD_87315 | JGI IMG/M metagenome (GOLD analysis project Ga0114979, IMG submission 87315) | Freshwater microbial communities from Lake Simoncouche, Canada to study carbon cycling - S_140625_EF_MetaG | ecosystem: Environmental > Aquatic > Freshwater > Lake | place: Lake...
CAATTATCAGATACATTAATTAAAGTAATGGAAAATAATGAAATAGACAGATTTGATATAAATAATGGCAAATTATTATATAAAAAAAATAAAGTAAAAGCACCTATAAATAAAGACTACTTATTAAAAATGTTAGATGATTATTTCAAGGATAATCCAGAAATAGACACTTCTCATGTAAGTGAGTTTTTATTAGAAAATAGACCAGTTAAAGAAAAGAGTATATTAGTTATTAAAGAAAATAAATAAGATTATATATATATAAAATATATATAATGAATAAATATTTTGTATCTTTTTCAACTATAAGTGTATTGTTAGTTTGCGGGTATGCAATAGGCCAATTTAGTGGGTTAAGTTTGGAATATTATATGCCTGTTTTATTATGGTTTTTGGCATTATGTATATTTTATATGTTTTTGGACGGAAAACATGTCAATATATATTTGAAAACTACAGAACTAGCCAAAGACGCAACAACAAAAAACGGATCAAACACTTTAAGAGATAAAACAAATAAAATGTTTCAAACTAATAATAACACTACAAAGAATTCTATAAGTTAATATACAAATTTTTATCATATAAAAACTGTATTTCAATCATAATCGCTATATTCAACAAAAGAACCACTTGAATTAACTCTTTCAATTACTTTATATTCATAATAATCTGGGAAAAGTTTGACCATTAAATATTGAAAGAAGTTTTTAAAAATTTCTTGAAACATTTATTATAAAAATTAATAATAATTTATATAATAAATATTTTTTCATAAATCAATTTTAATCCATTAATAATTTTTTTATAAAATTATTTCTAGCATTAATAATTTCTGGTTTAGAACAACTATTATGTGCAGTCACTTGTTTATCATGTATTCTATAATATAGTAAATTTTCTTGAATATTATATACTTTGCCAAATTTTTTCAACAATTTTAATTCAAGTTCAAAATCTTCATATAATGAATGCGTTTGCTCATTATAATTACCAACTGTAAGCACAGCAGATTTTTTATAACATACACAAGGATGATTAATAAACCAATGACTAGGAGATTTTTTATAGTCTTCCCATGTTAATAAATAGGGATGACTTGTTCGTCCATTAATTACTTTTTTATTATCAATTTCTTTTAAATAATTAGCATTACACCCAACAATAACACAGTCCTTGTTATTTTTCATAAATTCTATTTGTGTAATAAAACGATTACATAAACAAATATCATCACTATCAACTTTAATAATGATGTCATAGGAACACATTTCAACTCCCCTATTCAAACTATAACCTATTCCCATATTTGTAGGCCATTTTTTATACACTATTTTAACAAATCGCATTTTAGTTTTAAACTCATCGAGTGTTTTTTCTAATAACTTACTACTTAATTCATTAGAACCATCATTTATCCATACTAATTCAATTCCAAAGTGACCGTTTTGTTGTTTTATTGACTCCAAACATTCAACAATATATTTATGATTTGTATTATAACTACTTACCAATACAGAAATCCAAGTTTTAGGTTCTTTATAAATATCTTCTAATTCAATGTTATTCATAATTTCATAATTTTGTTTTGTTGAACCCCATTCTTGATAAGCATACACAATAGAATGTCCCATATATTGTAATCCAGTAGCGTGCTTCGGTAAAAAATAATAACTTGGATAAATAACTACATCTCTGAACAAGTTAGTTTGAAGAAGTTTTGTTAATAACTCTGGACCGACGGTTTGCCACGCCATTTTACCTGTTTTTGCTCTACTAACTTGATTTGCTTTAATATAATCAATAGCACCTCTTGGTAAAGGATGATTTTTTGGAAATGCCATAGTTCCTGTAGCAACTAGTCCTTGTCTCACATTTTCATTTTCATAACCACAAAAAGGTTTATTTTGGTCTAGCAAATAGTTAAATGGTTCAATACAAATTGAGTCGGCATCAATAAATAGCCCACCATAATGAAATAATATTTCCCAACGTATAATATCGGCTTTGCCATTAATTTCTTCTATATCATTTATTTTGGAAATGCATTCTAAGCGCAGACCGCGCCTATTTAATTCCTCTTCGTTCCACATTATATATTCATAGTCAGGATGTTTTTCTTTCCAAGTAGCCATAAATTTTGAAGGACGAGGTTTTGGACCAATCCATAATTGGTGAATAATTTTTGGAATGAGGTTATGGTTAGTATTAGTATTAGTATTAATATTAGTATTAGTCATAAATAATATATTAGTATTTTTAATATTTATATATTATTTCTATATAATATTTCTATAGTTTCTTTACATGTTTAATATGTTAATACTACTATTTTCTAAACAAATTATTTTACGTGTCATAAAATTACAACCTCCAAAAAGAAATATTTTTGTAACATTATCTAATGTATATTTATTAAACATAGGTATAAATGGACCCGTGTTGATTGCTATTATATATTTTGCTTTTATAGATATTGCTGCAATATCCTTCAGACCCATATTATGTAAAGATAAAATATTGTCATTAACTAATTCAGTAGTTGCAATTGCAATATTATATTTTGAACTAATATTTACTATATATTTATCCCATTCTAATTTATTATAATTATATTGGCCGCTTAAAGGTTGTGAATTAACTATTAATATATCTATGTCTTTATATTTATTCTCTAAATTATTATATCTATCAATTAAATCTGTATCTTCATATTCAAAATCAGTAACTGTTAAAGGTATATTAAACGTCTTTAAAAACTTATTAAACATATGAACTAAATATGATTCTATATTACTAAATTTCCTATAAACTAAATATGATTCCATATTACTAAATATATACTTACAAGACTCTAACTCACTACCTTGCCATAAAACATAATATTTTTTAACATAAGGAAGAGAAAGTGCGAGTATTTTTATATTATTTGAACAGTTAAAATCCTTTACGTTTTTATGATGTTTTTCAAGACAATAATAATGTATTATTATATTGTTTTCTTCGATATAATTTTTAATTTTATAAAAAAATATAAAATTTATGATTTGATCCCCCAAATGATTAGAATTTTCAATTTCAATGATTACTTGTTTATTAATATTCATATAACTTTTATCTTTTACTATTTAACTATTTAATATTTAATATTTAATATTTAATATTTAATATTAAATAGTTAAAGTTAATAATTACTATGAATAATTATTTATTTTTACCAGTATCATTAGGAGAAGCAATAGACAAATTATCAATATTAGATATTAAATGCGACAAAATAACTGATAATAGAATTAACGATGTTAAAAAAGAATATGATTTGTTATATACACAATTAAAACAATATATTGAAAAATATGATGAATTATATGCTACTATGAAAAAAATAAACCTTATTATTTGGCATCAAATGGATTTTTTAAGAGATAAAAAAATTAACGACGACGAATATTTACAATTATGCCAAAAATGTATAGAGTCAAATGATATACGATTTAGAATTAAAAATAAAATAAATTTAATATCTCATTCTTTATTAAAAGAACAAAAGAGTTATAAAATAAATAGATTAATCATAGAAATTAATAAAGAATTAATTAATAACGTAATATTTTTAAATATTACAAAGTATTTATCTTTTGTATATGATGAAATAATTTTTATAAGTGAATGTAATTTAAATTATTTAAAGAGTTATTTTGAATATGATATAACTATTGTATTTAAATTTACTAATATTAATGAAGTGTTAGATTATAAATCTAAAGTTACAATTAGTAAAGAATATACCAATAGTGAATTATATGAATTGTTTAATATTACAGAACAAGAAATAAATTCAATTATATAGTTATGATAAAATAGAATTATTAGTTTTCTCCAGTAAAGCTATATATTTTGTTATTTAAATCTGAAATAGTTTCTACTATTGAATTATCTAAAGCATTAAATTCTAGTAAAGTTTCTGAATATGGACTTAACTTATAATAAGGTATGAATGATATATTATTTTTAGAAAATGCTTTACATATACTATATGGTCCACCAATACCAAAAGTAATATTACATAAAGATTTATTAATAATTTCTATATCTAATAAAAATTTATTAAAATCAGGATTTCCGCAAGTTAATATATCACTTGTTAGATCAATTAGTTGATTATTTTTACTCAAGTTTAACAAACTTTCATATAATGAAAATGTAATATGTGTTTTTGTCTCCAAATTTTTTCCAATATTTTTTTCACCTAATAATATAATTTTTTTTGACGTTTTAAAATTTTTAAAAAAATTTATTAAAACATCAAACATTTCAATAACAAATTTTTTTATTAAATTATCGTGTCGCATTTTTGTATGAAATATAATATAATTTGAATAATTATTATTAACATTTATTGTTTTCATATTAATAAAATCATACAAATAAGTTGTAGTGAGTTTATATTGATCCATAATGTTAAAATTAATCGGACTATTATTTACGTATAATAATATATTACCAAATAAAAGTCTAATAAAACTTATAAGAAAAGTTATTTTTACATCATAATTTTCACAATAATATTTAATTAAATCTGAATTAATATTAATACGTTCGATATTCAAATTATTAGAAACCTGTTTCATTTTTACTATTAATAAGTCTCCTATTCCTAAATGGGGTGTTAAATTCATATTAAATATTAAATATTAAATAATATATTATATTATATTATATTTAATATTATATAATAAAACATTTTTCTTTTATTAAATTAAAAAAATCTATAATATTTGTAAAATAAAAATTATTTTTATTGAAATTTTTTGTATTTAATTTATCATATACTTTACAATATACAATGGTTGATTTACCAAATATTGTGCTCGTACATAATTGACCGCCTAACCCAAAACATATATTATATTTTGCATTTTGTATTAATTTAATATCATCTTTATAATTATTATAATCTAGATTGCTATAAATATTTTCAATACTTTTATCAACAATATTATTATTATTTTTTAGTTCAAGTAATTCATTATAAACTGTTGTAATTCCGTGCCATTCCACTTCTTCTGTATGTGGAAATATGCGTTCGCCCATAATTATTATCTTGTATTTTGAATTGTTATTTCTACAAAATTGTTTGATTTTACTTTTAAGAATTGAATAGTTTTCATGACTATTGTGGCGACATTTAGTGTGAAAAATAATATATTCTTCCGTAATATTATTTACTTTATTTTTACTTGTATCATCGATTTGTAAGTTAAAGGTTTCAATTAAATGATAAGGTATGTTATCGTCAATGTGTGAATTATTACTAAATACAAATTGTATCATACAATAATCAATATTATTGTACTTAATAATATCTAAAATTAGTTGTATTCTAAATTCTAACTGATTTATTGGGTCCATCTTGTAATAGGGTTTTGTAAAATAATTTAAATTTATATAAAATGGTTCTGTTATTAAGTTATTTTTAATGGCAAGCATACGAAATAATATATCTCCTATTCCGGTTGCTTCACAAACAACATCATCTACATGTTGTGGTTTTATATTATACTTTTTACATAGTTGTAAAACCTTATCCATTATATAATAACTAAAATAAATATATTATTATTTTAAAACGAATTATAAAAATAACACATATATATATATATATGAAAGCAAGTGAAGTAATAAAATCTGATTGTATTATAGAAATTACAGAAAATAATAAAAATTTATTAAATGAATTTTTAACCAATAATATTCCCACAGCATTTAGATATTATAATAACCGAACAATTGATGTAATAAAAAATCATATTATAACCGTTCTATTTCTAGATAAAAATTTACATATTGGTTATGCTCATATAGATTATGATGATAATAAATATTGGTTTGGTATATGTATTTTAGAAAATCATCAAAATAAAGGTTATGGTATAAAAATGATGAACTATATATTTAATCATGAAAAAATTAAATATATTAACAAAATATATTTAACAGTTGATAAAACGAATCAAATCGCAATTAATTTATATAAAAAATATAAATTTTATATTGTCGAAGAAAAAGACAACTATTTTATGATGTGTTTCTCTAACTCAAAATAAGAAATACTATCTTTATATAAGATATCATAAAAGTTCCAAAATTTGTAAATAATAAAAGTTATATATATAAGTTTAAATTATATAATTATAATCATTATTATTATAAATGGCTTCAAAAGAGCGACAAATTAAAAGATGGAATAATTTATAACAACCGTGTCCAATTACTTTGAAATGTATTATATGTGAATATACCGATTTAGCTCAAAAATTTTTAAAATTATATGCTAATGATATGTTTTGCGCCGGCAAATTAATAAGACATAAATGTCCAAATTGTGGCTTAATTTTTGGAGATCTAAGATTTTTAAATTTATCAGAAGAAGAAATAAATGAGGATCATAAAGATTTATATAGTTATTATCAAGAAAGCAATACAGTTCCATATATATTAACTAATTTAAACTCGCTAGATATATTTAAAAATAAGAATTTATCATATTTAGATTATGCTTGTGGAAATGGTAACATGATACCAATTTTAAGAGACAAAGGTTATAATATTTGTGGATATGATAAATATATTAAAAATAATAATGTATTAAATAATATTGGTAATAAAAAATTTGATGTAATATATTGTAATAATTATATTGAACACGTAATTAATCCAATTGAGGATATTAAAAAGATATTATATCATTTGAATGATAACGGATATCTAATAATAATGTCTGATTGTTTTGATGAATATAAAATAGAAATTACACATTATCATGTGTATTTTTATACAGGGAACTCATTTAATATTTTATGTAATAAACTAAATTTGAATATAATTGATAGTAAAACAGTTGGAGAGTGCAAAGTAAAAGTATTAATAAAAAAAAATGTGTTATTCAATAGTTAAAAACTTATTAATAGTATCAACAACTTGTTTTTGTTCATCCATTGTAATAGATGGAGAACTTGGAATCATAATTATTTCTTTATTTAACAATACTGATACTTCATCATTATTTTCAATATTGGTTAAGTGTCTATGCTTATTTATTGGATAGAAAAAAGGTCTTATGTCTACATTATGTGTTTTAAAAAATTCACTTGTTTCCTCAATTGTTTTATTATTATTAATAATTCTTAAAGCATAAATCCAAGGAGCATTGATGGTATTATTTTCTTTTTCTATTAATATTATTTTATTAATTTTAATTAATGGTATTAAAAGTTCGTCATAATTTTTAAATATTTTATATTTAATTTCTAAAACATTTTCAATATCATTTAGTTGATCATATAAAAACGCAGCTTCTATATTTGTCATTCTATAGTTATACGCATGAACATCATGTAAATATCTTATATTTGACATGCCTTGAGAATACACATTTTTGATATAATTATAAATGTCCTCGTGTTGTGTATAAAATGCCCCTCCTTCGCCTGTTGTTAATATTTTATTTCCATAAAAAGAACAACTAGAACATAATATGTCATTAGACGTTCCGCTATAACATTCATTATATTTACCAAATAGACCTTCACAATTATCTTCTAAAAATATTATATCCGGTCTAATTTTTTTTAATCTAGGAACATTAATAATATTTCCCAAATTATGTACTATTAACATAGCAGAATTAGAATCTAATGATTTAATATAATCTTCAGTTGTATTAATATTCCAAGTATTTAAATTCATTTTCATAACTTCAAGTTGTTCAATATTATATTCCATTAATACCATATTCCACGCGGCAACATAAGAATTATTTGATACGTAAATTTTATTAATATTTGGATATTTATATTTTAAACTCAACATTAAACAATGTGTTGCGCATGTCCCATTTGCCATTAATATACAATACTTACTTTTAATAATATTTTTTATTTTATCTTCTGCTAATTTTATAAATGGGCCATGGTTTGATATCCATCCTGAATTAATAGCCTTGATTGCCGATGAAGAATACTTAGATATATCGGGATTATAAATATTAATCATAAATATATTATAAATATCAATAATATATTTATATAATATTGGTATTATTATTATATAAATATATAATAATATATAAATATATTTATATAATAATGGAGCAATATAATATAATAAAAAAACAAATAAACACTAGACTTATATTTAAACTATCACAAATAGGATACGCATTAAATTGTGATTTATTATTTACAAATAGGATACCATCTATTAGACAAGATGTTGAGTTAGCAAATTATCTCAAAACAGGAGACAAAATATTTATTTCAGTTATTCCTAATGAATTGACGATTAATTTACATAGGTTGGTGCTAATTTTAAAAAATAAAAATATAAAAGTATACTTTTATATAATGTACGAACCTATAGTTCCTGTTAATATTATTCAATTATTGTATCCAGTTTCTCTGGGATTTTATATAAATAATAATTTTTATGAAGATAGTTTAATTCATGGTATGCCAATTGGTATTCGCGATTGTGGAAATGTTGTTCCAAATCATAAAGGGTTTTCGCACGATTATCTATTCAAAGAGCAACTAAATATAGTTAAAAAAGAATATATGTGTTTGCTCGTATTTTCATATACCAATAATGAAAGATATAGATGTTATAATGAATTAAAAGACAAATCATTCGTAATAAATTTAAATGATAAACAATATGAAGCACAAGAATCAGTTCATTGTGGAAAAGTTCCTATTTGGATAAATTATGAATATACTCATAAATCATTATATACATTATCTCCGCGAGGAGCAGGTGAAGATTGTCATCGTTTCTATGAAGCTATTTACTTAGATAGTATTCCAATAGTTAAAAGAACAAATACCGTTTTTGATAAATTATATAATGTATTTCCGTGTTTAATTGTAAATGACTGGAACGAAGTTACCGAAGCACATTTAACGGAAAAGAAAGATGAGTGTTTGCAAAAATTAGTAATGTTCAAAAATAAGTACCCAACTATTTATACTATTAATAATGATATTATATTAAATTTATTATAAAATATTGAATGTTAAATATATAACAATAATTATTAGTTATATATTTAATCAAATAAATAATTTATCCACAATTAATCCATTCTTTTCTTGGGTTATGCCAAAATTTTTTATAATATATTTCTCCATTGCTTAATAATGCCGCACAATAACTAAAACTGCTTGGTGATGTAACTAATATATTAGCAGCAACTAATCCTAAAAAAGTTTTACATACATCCTCATCTAAATGAAATTCTACATCATTTTCTTGAAAAATTTTAAAATTTTCAATGTTTCCTTGGGAATAAATATGAAATAGTAGGCTTTCATTTTTGTATATAGTTCTAATTATATTCATTATATTTAAATAATAACTATTTGGAGTTGTTACTCTGGTGCCTGCTATTCCTTTATCTATCTTATTTTCCCTTCTAATATGAACTGCTACATTTACTTTATTATTATTAAATACATTTTTATCTTTATGTTCCCAAAAGCATTTTTTGATAAACTCTAAATGTTCCGTGTTACATACTTTATCGATATTACTTTCACAATATTTCATAACTACACTACCAAACTCTATAATATTTGTATTGTTATCGGCACATTGAATATTATTTTTTAAATTAATATAAGTTTCCATATATTCTATATAATCATTGTCGTTGTTATAATTATGCTCGATGCTAGTAAAAGGTGTATATAAAAAATTTAACTTATGTAATTTACAATAAATATAAGTTTGTATAATTCGCTGATATTGAGCACCAAATCCGTCTCGTTGATATGCTGTAGTGTATTTCATTTATATAATATTATTATAATATTATATAAAATATGTTATAAATTCTTTAAATTATTTTATTATAACAATTGACCCACCAGTCAAATTTGGCATTTTGATCTTCTTTACCCATTCTTTCTAAATGGATTAAACAATTATCATATACTAATACCCTATAATATGGATTATAATTTTCTCTAAAAACAACAGGAAGATTTTGTATATCATATGTAATGTTATGAGGAGTACATTGTAATGATGTAAAACCATCGTAGTTTTCATTGCCGTTTGTAACCATTTGTCTTATATTTCTTGGTTTTGCATTAATCCAATAATATGATGTTCCACCACAATCAGTCCAATATTTATTATTGCTATTGCGCGGAATTATTTCGGTGCATAATCCTGAAAATTTTTCTCTATCTGTCATTACTTTATTGTTAAATATTATAAATCCTAACCAAAAATGAGTTATTCTAATTGGTAAAAAACTAGCATTAAATCTTATATCTCCACAAATTTCGTAATTTTTTACATAATTATCAATATTTATTTCTTTAAATGGGAAAACATCATTTTCCATAATAATACTAATATGTTTATCTGATAATATATAATTTTTATAAACATAATTAAATGCTAGTCCAAAAGAAACACTAACACAAGCATTACATCTATTAATATTGTCTATAATTTGCGGTATTTCAATTGGTTCAACGCCCATCTTCAACCATAACTGCCTCATATTATCTGGATTTATAGGGCAGTCTACAAATCCATATATTTTTAGTATGGAATCATTGTTATGTTTGAAATATTTTCTAATTAGATTAACTTGTTGTTCAATAAATCTGGTGCTTGTTCTATGTGCTAAATAAATTTTAATTTCATTCATTTAATTATATAAATTATATGTCTTTAAATATCTTTAAACACATATTTGTTAAATCTTGATCCAATTATAAGGAAATAGGTCTTTTGTGTTATTGTTTGAACCATTCCATAAACTTGGATAGCAGACAATTTTATTAACATTATTATTAAAATACGCTCCCCACCAACTAAAAGTACTATTGGCTATAATATTATGACTAGTTAGAGACATTAATAAAAGTTGTTCATAATCGGGAATGCTATAATCACATAGTACAATTTCAATATTATAGTATGCCTGTATATTTTTAATAGCGTGCGCTATTTTTTCATTGTCACAAGACTCTCCAAATATTAGCAAATAATAATTTTCTTCTAAATTTGACAATTGTAATTTCAAATAGTTAATACTTTTAATATAATACTCATTACTTAAAATTGGATGCATGGCTTGATTTTTAACATAATCGCCTATTCTAAAATGAAGACTTATTGGTTTTTTAACACCGTCAAATAGCATTTTATGTTTTTCAAAAATCTCTGCTTTTTGATTATCTAAATTAATCATTTTACATATATTGGCATATTGTTCATCAAAATATTTATAACTTTGATAATAACCATATAATCTGAAGTCTTGTGTTATTGGGGGTATTTTTTTAAATCTAAAATGCGTTTTTTCTATGTAAGTTGGAATTGTTAATTGCTCTTGATATGTAAGCTTAGAGAGATTTGCGAGAAAAGTATTCCAATATGTAGGCCGTTTGCTAATATTATCGACGGGCGATACTAAATCAAACTTGTTAGCGTTTATTTTAAATGGTATTCTGTTTTCGAGCGAATAAGCAATTCCACAAAAGATTTGAAATAATTGATTTCCTAGTCCTCCCATAATTTCAATATAAATCATTTTGCTATAATTATTGTTATACTGTTTTTTTATCTTTAATATAAAAATTTATAAAAATTTATAAAAATTTACTAATTAAAATATTACTATATATAAAAATGGTCCGTCATAAAACTTTAAGAAATCATTATTTAGGAAAAAATTATTATAAGAATAACAAAAAAAGACAAGAAGAAAAAGAACAAAAAGACAAAAAATGCGAGGAGGCGACACATATAAAGCATTAAACTTACTAAAAGATACAATTAAAGATACAGCACTAGTCGCACGTCGACGTTTTTATGACGAAACAAAAAGACAACTTAATAATACAGGTAGTGTGTTTGATCCTACCGGCACTTTCACATATAGAGGGCCAGATGGTCTTAGACCAGGATATGATAAAGATGGCAATCGCAAGCCTTATGATCGATATGAGGTAGAAAGACAAGGAGAGGATTTTAAACCGGGACACATTACTGAAACGATTGGTACAATTATTGATGCGCCTTACAAAATTACTAGGGGTCTTTTATATGATGCTCCTACAAGTATAGCAAAAGGTACCGGAGCACTTATAAAAGCATATAGAACCCCATCTGATAAAAATATAGCTGATATAATTAACGCAATGGAGTGGTTTGATAAGGGCTTAAAAACATCAGACTTCTATTTAAATGAATATTGGAGAGATGAAAGTAGGTTCTTAGAAAATAAGATTAAAGAGCTAAAAACAAACCAGGATATACAAGGCCCTATTTATACTATTGCTAGAGCTATTAAACAAAATATAGAGGGCCAAAACAACCTAAAAAATGATATACCTCAAATCCCAATGTATAGCACTTTACGGTTAAAATATTTACCACACATAAAACCACTCATATTATCTCTGCGTAGTAGCGATAAACCACCTGTTAAACTTGAAAAGTTTAAGAAAATTAAACAGCACATCGATGAGTTATTAGATATGATATCAACAGTACAGCAGGAAGCTAATTTTGACACACCATATAAGGAGACTATATGGCATTTTAAAACTATTAATGATATATTGGAAGCAGCAATAACAGAACTCGATCCGAATTCAAGACCGTTAGAAAAACAGGAGGAAGGAGCGCCAACAGTACCAGAAGAAATTATAGAAGAAGCACAACAAGATAGCAGAGAAACACAAATGGAAGAAACACAAACGGGAGAAACAAAATCAGTAGGTGGAACAAAAAAATCAAGAAGAAAAAGAACAAAAAGATTAAAAATGCAATGAGGCGACACGCGCAAAGCATTAAACTTAATATCTAAAAGCGCAACAAACGCTGCTAGAAATATTGCTAGTGGTAATATTACTAATATTGCTAAGGCTGCTTACAATGCCCCCGATAATATACGTAGCGGTGTGAATGCTGTGTATAAAGCGTACAAAACCCCATCTGACAAAAATATAGCCGATATAAATACAGAAATGAATCTTTTTGAGGAAAATCTTAAAGAATTTTCAAAAGGAAGGTCATTCTGGCTCGCCGAAGTTTATTTCTTTCTAAGTAAGCTTAATGAACTAGATGACAACCCAGATATACAAGGCCCTATTTATGATGTTGCTAAAAATATTGCAAAAACTATAGAAGGAAAAATACGCATATTAGATCTTAAACTTTATCGCGCACGCGAGAATGGAAAAGCTCTATTTAATACCTATAGCACATTACAGTTAATATATTTACCATACATAAAACCAATCATACTAAATCTGAAAAGTAACGATAACCCAGAAATTAAACTTAAAAAGTTTAAAGGTCTTAAACAGTACATTGAACAATTCTTGGCTACGCTAAGTTTAACATATGAAAATATAAAAACAGATTATATGTATGAACATTTTGGTCAGGAGGATGTTGATAACGCATATAACGAGATTTTAATACCAATCAATGCTATTGATAATATATTGAAAGCAGCAATAAAAGAACTCGATCCGAATTCAGGACCGCTAGAAAAACCGGAGGAAGTAGTGCCAATAGTACCGGGAGAAATTATAGAAGAAGCACCACAAGAATTAGCAGGAGAAACAGAAGCAATAACAGGTGGAAAAAGAAGATTAAGAAAATCAAGAAAACTAAAAAGTAGATATTGACATTTTAAACATGTTTAGTGAATATATTTAGTAAATATATTCACTTTCTATTTTAAATATAATATATATATATATATATTATATGGGGGGGCTCGCCGCAAAGTTTTAGAAAACGTTATACTAAAAGTAAGCAAACAAGAAATATTCGAAAGATGCGTAAAATGAAAACAAGAAAAATGAGAGGAGGGAAAATGGATTATATGAATCGTTATATACCTAGTTTTACTGACGGATTAGAATTTATACCATCAATTGATCAAGCAGCAAGACGAGGGTATAACGCAGCATCCGCGCTAGTTGATGTTGCTACATCGAGTTTAAGAAAAACCCCAGAACTTATGGGACTAATAAGAAGCGCTAACGAAATAGTTGCTCAATATAGGATAAGAGCAAGCGGTAGATATAGAGGTTGGCAAGAAGGGCGTTTTTGGAAGGCCGAAAATGACTTCGTCGAAAGAATGTTAATCCGGCCCGATGAATATGGTAGTAATAATTCATGCCAACGATTAAATAGTTTATATTTTTATAATTACACGTATCGAGAAAAAATACCCAATAATGTCGTAGAAGCGTATAGAACTAGCATCAGAGAGTTTATAGAAAAACTAAAAGGTTTCACCTTACCCGCGGGTACCGAGAAGATGAATAAAAGTAGTTATATATTTTATTTTATTGATAAAATAAAACCAATTATAGAAGATTTAAAAAAAAATATTAAAAATTATACTGATGATCAAATATTATCAAAGTATGAAACAATACGTGAAAATGCTCAAGAATGGTATTACTTTATATATGCAATAACCATGATATATGAGGATAACTGTATAAGGCCGACAAGATATTTTGAATATAAATCGGAGTATTATGACTCGGCTTGGAGAGCAAGAACTGTTATTGGTAATATTCGAGATGCTGCTGAGCGAGGAATTACAAGAATTACACGCAAAAAAAATAACACTTCGGCTAATATTGACGAAGTTCAAGCTGATGCTGCTATGCAAACAGAACAAATGAAACTAAAAGAAAAAGAAACTCAAATTATGAAAGAAGCATCTAAAAGATTAGGAGAGCAAACAGGAGAGCAAACAGGAGAGCAAACAGGAGAGCAAACAGGAGAGCAAACAGGAGAGCAAACAGGAGAGCAAACAGGAGAGCAAACAGGAGAGCAACCAGAAGAATTACCAATACAAGAAGCACAAAGCGAAGAAACAAAAGAACCACTAGAACAAGCAACAACTGGAGGAAAATATTTACGTGGCATTATGCGAAAAAAATACACAAAAAAAGGACGTACGAGAAGAAGGAGAATGTAAGCGTAGCTTTATTAACTGTCCCCATAAAATTTTTTAACTAACGGATTACATTTAATTTTTGAATAATCAAAACTTGTTAAATATAATCCATCAAGCGATTTTATGCGAGATAAGGCAACGTATGTTTGACCGTCCGCAAATATATTACTACCAATATCAATAATAGCATTTTCTAATGTTAGTCCTTGCGATTTATGAATGGTAATAGCCCACGAATAGATAAGCGGAATTTGCATAAGTCCTACTCTTTTATTAAACTCTGACTTCCAAATATAATAATCTATTAAAATAGGTTCATCAATAGCATTGAATTTGACATATGGCATTTTTTTATCATTAAAACCTACTACTATTCCTTGACTTCCATTAGCAATTTGTAATTCACCACTTAAATTTATATTGGCAATACACATAACATGCGCGCCAATTTTGAGTTTTAAGCATTTTTCTGCCAAAATATTGTTGGCTATAAAATCGTAGTCTTTTTTTAACTGATCGTTACTTTTTAATAATAGTGCAAATAGATTTGTTTTTTCGTCTTCATCATCTTGATTATATTTAATATATAAATCAATATAATCTAACATATATATGTGTTCTTCAAGTGATTTATCTAATTTTAAATATTCCTTTAAATTTATATGCTCTACATCTCTCTTAATAGGCGACAGAATAGTCAGAATTTTTTCTTTTTTTATTAAATCAAGTTCTCCTGTGTTGAAAATACGAGTCTCTAAAGCAGCGCGACTAGATGGTGTAATTTGACCTTTTCTAATGTATTTTAAAATCTTCAATAATGTTTCGTCTTTTTGTCTAAAAATTGTTTTGAGAACAATCTGGTTTTCTTTTGGAAATAAATGATTCCATAGTCCGTGTTCAAAACAAAACATTGCCTCCTCTTTTTCTAAGTAATTATTACATACAGGAGATAATTGATAAAAATCACCTGTGAAAATTACTTGTAATCCACCAAATGGATAATTATTTTTATAAAATTTTTTAGCAATAGTGTCTAGCAATAAGAATATTTTGAGAGACATCATACTAACTTCATCAATAATAAGGATCTCCAAATTTCTCCAATTCTTTAATTTATATCTTTTTGTCGTGAAAAGTTCTTCAATGATTTCCTCGTTTTTTTTATTGGCAAATCCAATACCTGAAAACATATGAAGGGTTGTTGCTTTACACTCTAATAATATTGCCGCACACCCAGTTAAAGCACAAATTTTTATATTTTTATTATTAATTTCTGCGTGTTTAACTATATTTTTTATCAAAAATGATTTGCCTGAACCACCCGGGCCTGTTATGAACAAATTTTCTCCATTCAAATATTTTTCAAAACATAGTTGTTGCTCGTCGCTATAAGAAGACATATTATTTATCAATAAATAATACATAAACATAAATAATATATCAATTTTTTAACAATTAAATTAAATATAAAATTGAAATTATTTAAATCCAAAATACTAAATATTATATAATATGGAAAAACGAATTCACGCCAAGGTAATAAATTACATAGACAATTTCAAAAGTGAAGTCAAAACATATATAAAAACAAATGATAAGATTCCAGTATCTGAAAAAAGTGATTTGTTAAAATTTATTTATGATTTTGAAACATTAGAAATCAATAAGCAAGATTTTGTAAAGCGAAAACGCAGTAAGTCGGTCGTTCCTTTTTATAGTCGCTGTATAGCAAAAAAATCGTGCGGAGAACAATGTACTAGAAAAAAACGAAGCGAATCAAATTATTGCGGAACACATGATAAAAATAGACCACACGGAGAAATCAATGAATGTGACAAAGAGGAAAATATATTGAAAAAAGTAGAAATTTGGATTCAACCAATCAATGGCATTGTATATTATATTGATGGTAAAAATAATATATATAAAACAGAAGACATATTATGCAATAGTCAAAATCCTAAAATTATTGCCAAATATGTAAAAGAAGATGGAGTTTATAAATTTATTGATACATATATTAGTTAATATATATTAATTAATAATGTATTAAAATTCATAAAAAATTTGATTTTCATAAAAAAAATTGATTTTTAATTTTTATTATTTTTTTTTACATAAAGGTAACAATGCTTTTAAATGATTTGTTAAGATTGTTTTCAACAACTTTCGATATTAATGAAGAACGATTTACTACTATTCTTGAATCTAATAATATTAAATTGAATCAACGATTATTATGTAATATTATTGATAAAAAAAATAATATTACAAATGATAAGATAGAGTCTGTATCTGAAAATGATTTGAAACCAAATATAAAGAAGACTAATGAAACTGGTAGCGGACGTGGTCGCGGTCGCCCAAAGAAGACAAAAGAAATGAGCGAGGATGCGAATGTAGTAATCGAGGTAGAATTAATAACGTTAAACGGTAAAGAGTTCTACAAAACGAATGAGAATGTGTTAATGAATATGGGAATGGAAATAGAAGGAATATTAAAAGATGGAAAAGTAGTAAAATCAGAGGTGTGCTAATGTGAAAGTTTCCAATGTGATTTTTC
>Ga0114979_10001175_pt1 | contig 17574 bp, 11 predicted proteins | sample S_140625_EF_Meta_FD_87315 | JGI IMG/M metagenome (GOLD analysis project Ga0114979, IMG submission 87315) | Freshwater microbial communities from Lake Simoncouche, Canada to study carbon cycling - S_140625_EF_MetaG | ecosystem: Environmental > Aquatic > Freshwater > Lake | place: Lake...
TATTGCTGGATGAAATCGGACGCGGTACTTCTACTTACGACGGCGTGAGTATCGCTTGGGCCATTGCGGAATATTTACACGAGTATCCGAAGGCGCGTGCTAAGACGCTCTTCGCGACGCATTATCACGAGCTCAATGAAATGTGTCACACGTTTTCGCGCATCCACAATTTCAATGTGAGCGTGAAGGAAGTGGGCAACAAGGTGATCTTCCTGCGCAAGTTGCAACAGGGCGGCAGCAATCACAGTTTTGGTATACATGTGGCGCGTATGGCCGGCATGCCTGTAAAAGTGGTGGAGCGTGCGAAGGAAATACTGGTTCATCTGGAGAAAACGCACCGACAAGACGATACACGCAAACAGGCCGGCATCGCTGAATCAAAAGCTGAGGCTGTGGCTGCGCAATTGAGTTTCTTCCAACTCGATGATCCATCGCTGGCACAAATACGGGAAGAAATTCTTTCTATTGATATCAACAACTTGACGCCTGTTGAGGCGCTGATGAAGTTGAATGAGATTAAGAAAATACTTGTCGGAAGGGGATAGCGATTGCTGAGTGCTTTTATGGAAGCATTTCCTGTTTTAGCCACTGTGATAGATGACCTGAAAAAATGGCTGTTGCAGAAACCTGCATATGATGTCCGTCCTTAAAGGTAAGCAGATGCGACATATCGTTGAAATCGCGGTAGGTGATTTGATGATTCAAAGCAGCTGAGCGCACTATTGTATCAAATTCAGGTACGAGCTCATTTTCGAAATCGTAATATTCCTTGCAGATAGGAACACGAATAAGATACACATCGCCATGCTGTTTCAAAAGCTCAATGGTTTTGTTCAACCAGAAAATGCGATCATCGGATAAGCGAAATTTCCCTATATCATCTCGTCTTTGTTGTATGATATCCAGCGCGCGTTTGTGAGCCGTAATAGAGTCAACCGCAATGTCAATTTGAAGCCAACCATTTTCGTGAAGCGTGTTGTTATTTCGAATCAAACCTGTAGAGGTGAGCATCATTCTACCCCAACCATAGTTATAGTGTTTCAGGAGGTATTCGAAATTGGGATAGGTATTGAAAAAATGTGCGTCGTATAGCTGGCCAATCGACTCGCGGGGTTCGTCGGAGGTCGGATTGGGAACTTCACCGAGTGCATAGGGTTCTACACCAAGTATGAAAAGTCCGTTTTTTGAATCGGGTGAAATTTTAGCTTGTATCGCTTTGTAATAGGTTTCACCGATGGGACTCGACATGGAAGTGAAGGCGTAATTGTACAACGGTGTTGCATGTCCGGAGGTTCTGCAAATGTCCTGAAGGCTATCGGGATTTATTCCTTGCGCGCATCGAGATGTTCCAACGACGAGTGAGGGCGCTTGCTTCGTTGTGAAGCGCAGGTAGAAATCGTCTGTTTTTCCATCAGAGAAATAGGCAAATCCAAGATGAACAACACCTAACAGCGTGAGATAGAGGCCTATTTTCAACAAAAAGGTAGACATAGAATTACTTAGAATTGGAAGTAAATAAATTCTGACTTATTGTAGACTCCGAAAAGGCATAGCATAAGAATGACGCCTGTATATATCAACCTTCTCTGAACGGGCGCAAGCTCTGCTATATCCAAAGGATGTTCTTTTTTGCGTCCAAACCATTCGATCGCGAAAAAAATGATGACGAGAATAAGGACTGTGATGTCGACATTTTGCGGCAAGACCCCTTTGCTAAACGAGAATAAACCGCTGATGTAGGAAAAAGCACGTGTGATGTCAGTGGATCGAAAAATAATCAAAGCAAAAGCGACTTGAATGAACGTGAAAGCCATGCCTAGAATTTCGCGTAGCGGCGGAATACGGCCATCGCTGCCAACAATGTCAAAATACCGTCTGTTCTTCTTCATGATCAGCAGCGGCATGAGAAAAACAGCATGTATTGCACCCCAAGCCACATACGTCCAATTAGCGCCATGCCAAAAACCACTGATTAAGAAAACAATCATGGTGTTGCGCAGCGTTTTGGCTAGACTGCCTTTATTTCCGCCAAGCGGTTTATAGACATAGTCTCGAAACCATGTTGTAAGGGATATGTGCCAACGTCGCCAGAATTCTGCGATGTCACGCGAGAACAGAGGATAATCAAAGTTCTTCATGAGTTTGAATCCGAAGAGTTTGGCAGTTCCAAGCGCCATATTTGAATATCCGGCAAAATCACCATAAATCTGAATAGAGAACAAGCAGGCGCTTAGCCAGAGTGAACCCATTGTTTCGTTGTTCTGATTTTGGAAGGCGGCATTGACGTAGAGTGCGCAACTATCGGCGATGACACATTTAGTGAAAAGGCCCCAAAGAATTTGACGAACTCCGTCAGTGGCCATGGTTAAATTGAAATTCTTAGGGGCATGAAATTGCGGAAGAAGACTGGCTGCACGTTCAATAGGGCCTGCTACCAATTGGGGAAAAAACATGACGTAGACAGAGTAAGTCAAGAAGTCCTTTTCCGCTTTTTGCTCATTGCGATAAACGTCTATGACGTAGCTCAAGCTTTGAAACGTATGAAAACTCAAGCCTATGGGCAGCAATATTTTGAGTGTTTCGAGCGAATAATTCCAGCCGATAAGCGATGCCAGGTTATTGTAGTTAACGATGAAAAAATTGTAATACTTGAAAACGAATAAAATCAGGCAGGTTGTAACGACACTTAACCAAAGCAGTAGCTTTCTTCTTGGGCCACTAACTCGCTCAATCCAAATGCCTGCGACATAATCGACGATAATGGCAAGGAAAAGAACTAAAATGTACTCCGGGATCAAGAACATATAGAATATGCAACTTGATACCAGAAGTATTAAGTTCTGAAGTCTTGTTCTCCCTTTTGCGGCAAACCAAAACAAGAAAAAAACAATCGGTAAGAAGATCGCAAATTCAAGGGAATTAAATAGCATGTGCTTTTCGTTTTTCGAGTTGTGGTTCCAGCGCTACATCTCAAACGTATCCATAAACTTCGTTGTAAAATCGCCCTCGCGGAATTTTGCATTCTTCATCAGTCGCTGATGAAAAGGGATGGTTGTTTTGATCCCTTCAATAATGTATTCATCCAGTGCACGCTCCATCTTGGTGATGGCTTCTTCGCGTGTTTGCGCAACGACGATGAGTTTTGAAATCATCGAGTCGTAGTGCGGCGGAATCACGTAACCGGCGTAGGCATGGGTATCGAGACGAACACCGTGGCCACCGGGTGAGTGATATGAAGTGATTTTACCCGGACTCGGTGCGAAGTTCTTAAATGGATCTTCAGCATTGATGCGGCACTGAATGGCATGCATCTTCGGGTAGTAGTTGCGACCGGAAATGGGTTCGCCGGCAGCCAGTTTGATTTGCTCTTTCACCAAGTCGTAATTGATTACTTCCTCGGTAATGGTGTGCTCAACCTGGATACGCGTATTCATTTCCATGAAATAGAAATCGCGGTTTTTATCGACCAGGAACTCAACCGTTCCTACGCCCTCATATTTCACAGCCTCAGCAGCCTTGATAGCAGCCTGTCCCATCTTTTCACGGAGCTCATCGGTCATGAACGGTGAAGGCGTTTCTTCCACCAACTTCTGGTGGCGACGCTGAATGGAGCAGTCGCGCTCGCTGAGGTGACAAGCCTTTCCGTACTGATCGCCGGCAATCTGAATTTCAATATGACGCGGTTCTTCTACGAATTTCTCCATGTACATACCGTCGTTGCCGAAAGCGGCGAGGGCCTCGCGACGGGTTTTGTCCCAAGCTTCGCGCACATCGTCATCGTTCTTGCAAATACGCATACCCTTTCCACCGCCGCCGGCAGTGGCTTTCATCATAATCGGGTATTTAATTTTATTCGCTATCTCAATGGCGTCTTCCAAACTTTCCAGCAATCCATCGCTGCCCGGAATTGTTGGTACGCCGGCGTCCCTCATGGTCTGCTTGGCGCTGGATTTATCACCCATCGCTTCAATCATTTCCGGTGAAGCACCTATGAACTTGATACCATTCTCCTTGCACACCTTTGAGAAGGTGGCGTTTTCAGAAAGAAAGCCATAGCCCGGATGAATCGCATCAGCATTGGTGATTTCTGCTGCAGCAATGATGTTTGGAATCTTCAGATAGGACTCTTTGCTTGGAGCAGGACCGATACAAACGGCTTCGTCTGCGAAACGAACGTGAAGGCTTTCGCGGTCGGCAGTGGAATATACGGCCACGGTTTTGATGCCCATTTCTTTGCACGTGCGAATTACGCGAAGCGCAATTTCGCCGCGGTTGGCTATCAGAATTTTATTGAACATGATGTCTCGTGTTGGGTTGTGGTGGATAGGGTAGTACACATCGGACGGGGTATTCCGAACGATGGGCATTCACGCTTTCCTTGGTTTAAGCAGGTTCTACCAAAAACAAAGGTTGATCGTATTCAACAGGAGTGCTGTCGTTGACCAAAACCTTCACGATGGTTCCTGAAATTTCCGATTCAATTTCATTGAACAGTTTCATCGCTTCAATAACACACACGGTGCTGCCCGGCTTGATAACAGCGCCAACTTCAATGAAAGCAGGCTTATCGGGCGATGGTGAGCGGTAGAACGTACCGATCATCGGTGAACGAATTTCGATGGTATTGCCCTTTACTTCCGGAGCCGGAGCTGTCGGAGCTGCAGGGGTAGCCGGAGCCGGAGCTGCGATAGCGGCCGGAGCAGGTGCAGCGGCAGGCATAGCTACCTGAATAACCTCCTGAACTTTTGTTTTGGAGTCCTGAGCCTTGATAGTGATTTTGAAATCCTTTTGCTCAATGGCCACTTCGCTGACGCCGCTCTTTGAAACGAACTTGATCAGCTCCTGAATTTGTGTGAGATTCATATCCTGGTTTTCATTTAATAACAACGTCTCCTCAGTTTTATCGGCTGATATTGACGATGCTTTCGGTTTGATTGTCTTTGCCAAAGTTATCGATTTTGGTTGGAATTCTATTAATTGCTTGAATAGGCCCACTTGAGGTAAACAGCACCCCAAGTAAAGCCACCGCCAAATGCGGCCAAAATGATGTTATCGCCTTTGTGGAGTCGCTTTTCCCAATCCCACAGGCAAAGGGGAATAGTACCGGCAGTGGTATTGCCATAGCGCTGGATATTGACCATGACTTTCTCCGGACCAACGCCCATGCGATTGGCCGTAGCATCAATGATGCGCAAATTGGCCTGGTGAGGTACCAGCCAAGCCACATCATCAGCACTTAATCCGTTTTTCTCCATGATTTCGGCTGAAACGTCGGCCATGCCTTTCACTGCAGCCTTGAATACAGGCTGACCGTCTTGAAATACATAGTGCTCCTTGTTGTCAACCGTTTCATGCGAGGCCGGCTTCACCGATCCCCCGGCTTTTTGATGCAGGTATTGCTTGCCACTGCCGTCAGAACGCAGGATACTGTCGAGAATGCCCACGCCTTCCGAGCTTGGCTCCAGCAAAACAGCGCCCGCGCCATCGCCAAAGATGATGCAGGTGGCGCGGTCAGTGTAATCGATGATGCTCGACATCTTGTCGGCACCCACTACAACGACTTTCTTGTATTTCCCGGTTTCAATAAACTGAGAAGCAGTGGTTAAGGCATAGATGAACCCTGAACATGCCGCATTGATATCAAAGCTCCAAGCATTGACTGCTCCTACTTTGTCCGAAATGATATTGGCCGTAGCCGGAAAAACGTGATCAGGGGTAACCGTAGCGCAAATCAGCAGGTCTATATCTGAAGCATCGATGCCCCGCTTAGCCAGTAGGCCGCGCACCGCCTCGGCTCCCATGTCGCTGGTGCCCAGTCCTTCGCCCTTGAGAATGTGGCGAACCTCAACCCCCGTCCGCGTGCGAATCCATTCGTCCGTCGTGTCCACCATCTTCTCCAAATCAAGATTGGTCAGCGTGTCAGGGGGCACATAGCCCTGAACAGCAGTAATGGCGGCGGTAATGCGAGACATAGATCTGATTTTGTAGGTTCGAAATGCGGGCAAATGTAAGACTACGGGCCATTTGCACAAGGAAAAGTTGCCTCCGGTAAGGATTGTAGGATTATGGGATTGTAGGAATATAGGGCCACCCATTCGTACTTGGCGCCCCCTACAATCCTAAAATCCTATAATCCTACAATCCTATTATCTTGCAACTCCGAATTTTCCACAGCAATCCTTTGGAAAAGTGAAAAAAGGGATTACTTTTGCCGTCCGTTTTGAAATTCGGCTGACCGTGAAAAATAACAAGGAATACCGTATTCCCTATCTCGGTTTGAAGGCGGGAAACCACCACTACGAATTTCAATTAACGGATGAGTTCTTTGAAGTATTCGAGTTCTCCGAGATTCACCGGGCTACGATTGAAGCCGAGGTGAGTCTGGAAAAGCAAAGCACAATGATGATACTGGAATTCGCTTTGAGCGGTTCGGTACATTCAGAATGCGACCATTGCGGTGATGCGTTGGAAATGGGGATTCAAACCCAACAACAAATCATCGTCAAATTTGGTGATCAAACCTCGGAAGGAGATGACGACATCTTGATTCTGGGACCAAACGAACATGAAATCGACTTGGCCCACTATCTTTATGAATACAGTCATTTGGCGTTGCCCGCAAGGCACGTCCACGCCGATGAAGCCCTTTGCAATGCTGACGCCCTCAAGCGCCTGGCCTTGTACAAAGTAGATCAAACCGCCAACACACAATGGGCTGCTTTGAAGAACTTGAACTACGAAGACCCCGAAGACAACGAATTTTTTGACGAAGAAGAATAACTGATTTAATACCATACTAAAATGGCACATCCCAAACACAGGATTTCACAGACCCGCCAAGCGAAGCGCAGAACTCACTACAAGATCGAAGCGCCTAACGTGGCTACCTGCACAACAACAGGACAGCCTCACCTGATGCACCATGCTCATTGGTATGAAGGCAAACTTTACTACAAGGGTAAAGTGGTGATGGAAAAAGAATCTTCCGACAACGCCTAATCCGCGTCGTTGAAAACCATACAGGCCGGCTAACCTACGTTAGCCGGCTTTCTTGTTTATGGCAGTCCCTATCGACCGTGGCTTTCACCGTGGTGGTCACAATCGGGATTTTATGCGTATGTTAGCAATGATTTGCAGAGGATAAGCCCTATTGGCTTCATCCTTGTTGTGAAAGCACTCTAATCGTAATTGACATGAAATTTCTTCTCAGCACACTGTTTTGTATCTTCGCAGTGCAACTCAGCGCTCAGGGCGATATAACCAACCAAGTGGTCGGCGCCTTCAAAAAGGCTGATGCCGCAGCTATCGGTAGCTATTTTATGCCACAGCTCGAATTGACGATGCCGGATAACGAAGGTGTTATGGATAAGGACAAAGCTCAGGGCGTGCTTACACAGTTCTTCAAGGAAAACTCGGTCACCGGTTTTACGATCAAGCATCAAGGAACATCCAAACTCGATGATCAATTCAGAATCGCGGAACTCACCACTGCAAAGGGCGCCTACCGGGTAACGTTTTTCATGAAAAAACAAGACGGCGCCATGAAGATTAAACAACTCAAGATTGAGCGTGATTGATGCCGACCGTGGTAATCACGGATAATACCTACACTACAACTTTATGAAACAAGAATACACGTTCGGGAACTTTAGTCCCGAAGACTTGATACGCACGGCCCTTGCCGAAGATCTTGGCGATGGCGACCACACCACGCTGGCCACCATCCCCGCAAATGCGACAGGAAAGGCGCGTCTGTTGGTAAAGCAGCCCGGTGTTATTGCCGGTATCGATGTCGCTCGAAAGGTCTTCCAGCTCGTGGATGCCGAATTGATTTTTTCTCAAGTATTACAGGATGGTGATTCCATTGAGCCGGGCGATGTGGCTTTCTATCTAGAGGGATCGTCGCGCAGTATTACCATTGGCGAACGACTTGCGCTTAATTTCATGCAACGGATGAGCGGTATTGCTACCAAGACGCATCGCATTCAAAGCCTCATTGCCGATACGAAGTGCAAATTGCTCGATACGCGTAAAACAACTCCGGGTTTTCGCTTCTTTGAAAAGGAAGCGGTTCGCTTGGGTGGCGGCGTCAATCACCGATTCGGACTCTACGACATGATTCTGGTCAAGGATAATCACGTCGATTTTGCCGGCGGTGTAGAGCAGGCATTGAGCCATGTGAAAGCCTACCTGCAACAAACCGGTAAGCCACTGAAGGTGGAAGTTGAAGCCCGCAACATGGAGGAAGTAAAAGCTGTTGTAGACTCAGGATTTGTATTTCGCGTGTTACTGGACAATATGACACCCGAACAAATTGCGGATGCCGTCGAGTTCATAGCGGGTCGCATAGAGACCGAAGCTTCCGGTGGTATCACCGACAAGAATATTCGAGCATACGCGCTGGCAGGAGTCGATTACATTTCAATGGGCGCGTTGACACACCAAATCGAATCACTCGACTTGAGCCTGAAGGCATGCTAATTCCAGCATGATTGCTACAAGTTGGTATTTTCGCGCACGATGACAGAAATGACAGATTGGAAATCTCGCTTGCGTAACATGCCGGTAGTCGCTAAATCAGTGCACTACCTGGATACATTACGTCCGCCCGGATTTCAAGGACTTTCCATTTGGTATGTGTCGTCTTTTTTTGCCGAATCCATTGTTAAAGGGCAGCTGGCGACACGAGCATCTGCTATTTCGTTCCGGATATTCCTGGCCTTCTTTCCGGCCATTATCATTTTGCTCTCATTGATTCCTTATATCCCTATCGATAATTTCCAGGAGTCACTCTTCGACAGCATCCGTGGTTTCTTTCCGGGTGACACGTTTAGTCTGTTCGAAGAAACACTCGATGATCTCATTAATCAAAAACACAGCGGTCTGCTTTCGCTGGGTACAGTCTTGTTGATCTATTATGCATCGAATAGTATCAACGCCATTCTTATCGGATTCAATCAGAGCTATCACTTCGAGGATAAGAGTCACCCCGTTGTAATGCGCATCGCCAGCATTATACTCATTTTCGTTTTGGGTTCCATCATGCTCCTAGCAGTGCTTGTGCTGGTCTTCAGTGGCGTCATTTTCGAATACCTCCATCAAGTCGGAATCATCGGTGACCGCGGCTATATTCCAATTCTCAATTTCGCCAAATGGTTGGTGTCGATTTCACTTGTTTACACCATCATTAGCACGCTTTACAACGTGGGTGTGCGTAAACGCATTCGCCGTTGGACATTCTTCAACGTCGGCGCAACACTGGCTACCTTGAGTTTCATTGTGACCTCGCTGGCGTTCGCTTATTTCGTCAACAACTTCGCAACGTACAACAAGCTCTACGGTTCGCTGGGAACTTTGATGGTGCTGCTGATTTGGCTCAACATTAACTGTGTGATTGTACTCATCGGATTCGATTTGAACGTGAGCATTCGCAAAGCGCGGCGCAGTGTGCCGAAGCCCAAGCCAATCATTAAAAACACGATCAGGGAATAGTTACTGGGTACTGAGGACTGGGTACTAAGGACTACCCGGTACTCAGTCCCCAGTCCCCAGTCCCCAGTCCCTAGAATGAATCAAGGTCAATTGGTCGCATAACACCGAACCATTTCAAAATCTTTTCGCCGATGCCGGGTACTTCGATGTGAATGATGTAGGTGCCGCTGGCGATTGGAATGTTTTGATCGTTCTTCAAATCCCAGTCGAGCGACGTTGTTGGGTCACCCTTCTTGAACTGACGAACGCGTGTTCCATTCAAATCGTAAATGCTCACCGTACACACCGCAGGCAGATTGGTAATCTTAACGCGGTTGTCGAGCTTGTTGGTTTCGTAGCTGCTGAATGCATAGTACGGATTCGGTACGATGTTGATGTTGTCCAGCTCGCTTTCCAATGTTGCTGCATCGTTGGTTACCGTTGCTACACCTTCGGTTGAGAAACGGTAGAGGTTTCTCCAGCCGTTCTTAGCACCTGCAGCATCGAGTGCACCGCCGCTTGGATTGCCCAGTCCGTAAGACTTGGCCACACGCAAACGCACGCGGCAAGTGTTCGGAATCAAGCCTTCCTCAGGGGTAAGCAATACATTAAAGCCAATGGTTAAAGTTGATCCAATCCACGTGCAGGCACGATACACTTTCTTCAAATCACCGGCGCTCAGGTTTGGATTGCCCAGCTTGCTGAAGAGGAACTCGCCCTGATCATAACCCGGACAGTAGTCCAAATCAGCACCGTTGCCCTCTTCGGTTGAATCGAAGTCGGTGAACGTTTCTGCGCGGATGTTCTTGAATACGTAGATCCAGTGCTGACCTCCGAAGAGCGCCTGTTGGTTGGAGCCAAACAAACGGTTCGAAGGATTGAAGATCATGTCGTTTCCGTTTTCACCGGCCAACCAGCTGTCTTCACCGAAGGCCACATTCAAACGCTCACCTGTGCCCACATCAATCACATAGCCCGGGAACCAGCCCATACCCCATGTGCTGATGAGTTCACCTTCTGCAGCATTGTAGCCTGCATCACCCGAGGTGCGACCGTTCTTGTCGACAGACTTATGCTTGCGGCAGAACATCTTCTCCGGGTCACCATTGGCGCCATTGAACTGGTCGTTAGCGATATCGGTAATCGATTGCATTTCCAATACAGGGCAGCGTGACCACTTCGACTTGTCACTGGTGAACACCACGTCGATGTTGTTCAAGCCTTTGATGTTGGAGATGTTGGCAAACTCAATGGCCGGTGACAAGTCACCCGATGTAGCCTCTGAAGTTGGTGCAGCGATGTTCATCCAGGTGCCGTCGGTAAGCGTCGTTGAGAACGAACCCAAACAGAATGGCGACCAGGTTCCATCAAGTACTTTTTCAAAGGTCTCTGTTGCATCAGTGAACGGTTCAGCACCCGAACCATCGCGGTAGTCATCGTAGATGGCTTCCTCTTCCGGCGTGTTGTCGGTTGACTCTACGGTACCGGAGCGGATCCAGTTGAGATCGTCAAAGCCATCGACATCCGGAATACCGGTGAACCATGGGTTGAGCGGATCAGCGAACTCGATACTTGACTCGAGCAGGTCTGTTTTGTGCACAATCACAACACCATCTTCGTTGAAGTACTCGTATTGGCCCCAGGTAATGCTGAGTCCGTAATCGAGCAACAAATCTTCGTTGATCGTCGAGAAGGCGTTGAATGAAGAGTCGATATCACCGGTGGTGAGGTTTTCCAGCTTCCAGTACATCGAGTCGGTATTGAACTCACCGAGTGTATCGGCTAGGCTGAGTTCGAATTCACCCGCAGGTACGCGCAAGGGGTCGATGACCTTCACTTGCACAGGACCGCCACCGGGGAGGTATTCAGCTTCTTCTGCGTAGTATGGCGCAGAAAGGATTTCATTCTCTGTAGTTGATGACAGGTTCAGCAAATTCTTGCCGTTACCGCTTCCTTCCAAACGAACCAGTGGCACACCGTCGCCGTAGCCGGCGTTGATGATGGTACCTCCGTTTTCGGTTGCTGCATTGTGAGGAATAGCGGCAATTCTCGGAATCTGACCAACAGCGCTCTTACGTGAAGGCTTGAAGACATCATCCTGACCTGTGCTTGTTACAAAATCGTACGGCTCATACTGGTTATAACCATAAGCGATGGTCATGAAGTAGTATGTCTTGTGATTAATCAATTGAGGCGAACCCAATGCGAACGCATCGGTAGTGATGCGCAACGAGTGCTGAATACCATCATTCGCGCCTTGAACCGTCAATGATGGAGTAATCAAACCTGTAGTTTGATCGCGGTTGTAATTGATGATTTCCGCGACTTCATTTTGGATATCATACTGTGCAATCAATCGTGCTTTATTGATGTCACCAAGTTCTGCATTGCTCACTTGTGCATCTTTCAGCTGATAGACCATGTAACCTTCAAAGCGGTAGCTGCGATCTTCAAGAGTAAGCGCTGTACCATCAAGTAATTCTTCCGGAATTGACGGATCGAATTCAGAATAAAGTTCGTGATAATTGTTCGACGCAGGATTGTCATTCGTCCACATGAGGATGATTTCGCGATCCAACTCCTGAACGGTCACATCCGGTGCATCTGGTCCGTTCACCAATTCAAAACAGTTGTCGAACAGTGACTGTGCCTTATCATCAGCCAAGCGCAACAATTGAACGCTTTCGTAAGGATCACCGCCAATAGCGCGTGCCCACACAACACCAAGGGTGATGTTGTTGTAGTCACCGGGCTCCAGGGTGAACGGTCCGGCAGATTGAATGAAACGACGGTCATTTGGCGCGTTACCGGCTTCTTGTTCTGTCCATGGAATTGCTGTTGAAGGTGGAGCAACACCATAGGTACTCCAGTTATATGGATCTGTATCACCGGGGAACATATACTGAGCAGCAACACCGTTTACAACGCCTGTTCCGCTCACACCATTTCCACCGAACAACATTTCTTGACCATTCTTCCAAATACCACGCATGTAGTTGTAGTAATGTTGAGGAGAAGCTGGTTCACCATTGATTGGATTCGTTGAATTGTTGTAGTAAACAAATCGACGCATACCGAAACGCTCGTTATCGATGATGGTATCACCGTAGCCAATTCCCAATCCACGGTAAGGAATACCCAAGGCATCTTCTGCTTCGAGAATGTCGCTGGTGAGTGGATTCGACACACCGTCTTCATCCTGATAAGGGCCCTCGAAGAAGTCAACACCGACTGCAGGAGGATTTTGACCGTATCCGAGTGTTCCCGTTGCAGCCTCATCAAATGCATCTCCGTTGTAGGCGTATCCAAGACCTCGCTGCACATCGCATCCAACATAGTCGTCATAAGCATTACCCAAATCAGGGTCAACCCATGAACCGAAATACGTTTCGGTCAGTGTCTGCGAACCCTGGTTAATGAGCACGTAGTTCAAGAAGGTCATGTTGTTTACCTCATCATTGGTTGTGAAGGCAAACGCTTGAGCGCGGATTTCCATACCGATGGCTTGACCTTGAGATTCACTGTGGATATTTCCTTTGTCGTTGAAAATCCAGAAATACGTCTGGTCACCAAACAATGGAATTTGGTCTTCGCGACGGCGCTGAGCGCAATCGATTTCACGCAAGAAATCATACCATGGGTAATCACCAAATTCAGGGTCGTAGATACCGTTGTTGTTATAATCCTTGAACGGACCGAGGTAGAAGTCCTGTCCTGCGCCGGTATTACCGTGAGCAGGGAAAGTTCCGAAATAAGCCGGTGTTGAATAGCCATCGGGGAAAACCTCGGCAATAGCTTCAGCTGAAGCACCGGATGTTGTCAAGTCCCACCAGGTGCGGTGACGAATGGCATCCTCACGAAGCGTGACTGCAAACTTGTCGTAATCAAGACACGTCTGTGCCGTGATTTCCGCCGTACCATCGTTGGTGAGTGGACCCGTCCAGTAGTCATTTCCTTCTGTGCGGAAGCGAACGGCTGCGAGTTTCAGCGTCTGGTCTTGCGACTTTCCACCCATCCACAGACCACCGGCGTAGATTGAAGAAACACCACCAGTACCGGTTTCTGTTTTCGGAACCTCATAGGCTGCTGTTCCATTGGCGCGGTTCTGCCACATGTTCCCCCCCGTCTCAATGCGAGCGCGGACGTTGTTCCATTCCAGATCCAGGAGCGCTGTTGCCGGAGCACAGGCCGCTGCGCGCGTGGCTGCCGGAGCATCATTGTTTTGGGTGGCCATGCCGGAATTTCCGGAGCCCACGTAGCGGTAGGCTTGAGCGCCGAGTGAGAACATCACTGCGGCAGAAAAAGCGGCTATTTTATACATGCTTTTCATATCGAACATTTCCTTGAAAATCCTTTTCTGTTAATCATTAAAAATCCAAACGAACACCGAGACGAATCTGGCGAGGTGCGCCCAAACGACCGGGATCATTGATATACATTGAGTAGTAATTGCGGAAGCTGGCAGGATCATTCTGCTGATTGATGAACTGCTGTGCCGGTGCTGAAGCCAAGTAGCCATCGTCTTCCGTGATACCCGTGAAGCGGTGAACGCTGCGCACGTTGCGGTTATTCAACAAGTTGGTAACCCAGATATAGACATTCAAATTCGCTGAAGGCTTTTTAGACTTGTCTTCACCGAAGTACAAATCGAAGTTGCGGTCTGCCTGGAAGTCAACAGAGAACTGCCATGGCAGGCGCGCTCCGTTGATAGAACCTTCGGTGCTTGGTGCAATTTCGCCTGTGATTGGCGTAGCGAATTGCTGCGGAGTGTAAGGTGTTCCCGAACCCAAGTTACCAATGAAGTTGAAACCTGTGTTGGCCAGTACCTGGAAGTCTTTGATCATTGGACCATTGTAGTCTGTTCCTCCGGCAAAACGGTAATCCGTGGTGAGGATGATACGGTGACGTTGATCATAGTTGAATGGGTTGATGCTACGCAAGTTTGGAATACCGGCGTTGATCAGCGCTGACTGTGACTGCGAAGTTGAACCGGTACCATCAGCAAACTGAAGCGTGTACGATGCGTTCAAACGGATATTTCCTGTACGACGCAAATCGTAAGTCAATGTCAAACCTTTTACAGTACCGAAGTCGATGTTATCGAACGCGCGGTAGGCAATAGGATAAGCTCCGTTGAATTTGCGGATCTGAATCATGTTACGCAATTCGCGGTAGAATGCTTCAATCTTCAATGATGACGTCTTAGAAAGAACCTGTTGGAAACCGAGGGCGTAGTCAACCGTGCGCTCAGGCTTCAATGAAGGGTTCGTAATGAGCGGATCGTTTTGGAACTTCATGTTCAGGTAATCCGTTGGATCGAAGCGTGAGAATTCAGTTGGACGCTGAGTCAATACGTCGTAGTGTGCGAAGAAGGTAGCCTCATCACTGATTGGGAATGAGAACGCGATACGCGGCATGATGTTCACCGCCGGCGTGTAATCTTTGAATGCGCTTGAAGTCAGTGGAGCGTCTTTATCGTTCTTCAAATATGGCTTAGGATTGCTGGAACCGCCGATTACAGAAGGGTCAGTAACCAACTGACCGTCGGCCTTGTACCAGTTGTTGCCATCGCGATAACCCATGATGGTTGTCGGGTTATTCAAATCATCGACATACACCACGTAGTCACTACCGATGTTGGCCGGGTGATCTCCCAAGTCAGTAACTTCCGCAGCGGTAAAGGCCTCACCCACCACAAATTGATCCTTCAATACCGGTTGGTTGGCATCATAACGGTCAACACGCACACCGAGGTTGAAGATCAAGTCATCGAACGCGAATTTATCCATGATATACCCTGAGGTATAGATAGGTTCAAATGCGCCAATGGGACGGCTGAAGTAGCTTATTTCACCAACTTTATAGGTCGATGAGAAGAACTCCTCGATGGTCGGCTTTTTACCGGTCACCTTGTTTCCATGAGAATCGAAACCGTAGTAAGAAACGACTTGATTTCCGCTGTTCAACAATTCATCGGAGTTGAACATATCGATAGTGAGGAATTCAGGGCTCAGGTTATCCACGTTCAAATAATCACCTCCACGTGGGTCAAGACCCAGTGCTTCGCGCAGGTTGTAATCGAACTCAGACTGGTTGCTTACCCCTACCGCGGTGTTGTAATAAACGTAGTAGTTACCATCACGATATACAATCGTTGAATCGTAACCGATACCTTGGTTGTCAACCTTCTCGATGTGTGAGTTGGTATTCAGACGAGCGAGGTTCCACAAACCAACCGGAGATACGCTGTAACCTGCGTCTTTACGTTGTTCGAATTCGAAACCCATTTGAATGGCGTGGTCACCAATATCCGCTGAACCGATACCGGTAACACGGAATTGGTTATTGGTATAGGTCGAGTAATTATTGCTTTGAGTACCGAGGTAGTTCCACAAGTTGTAGGTCTCGGTTGGGTTGTCACCATTACGTAAACCGTTGGCGGCAGTAATAGTGTTGAGTGTAGCTGTAGGGCTCTGACCAATAGCCGCAATTACACCTGCATTATCCAGGAAAATCTGATTGCGGTCTGTAATCAAATTTCCATTGGCGTCATAAATGTAGGCATTGGCAATTTGCGAAATCCCTGTTTGCTGAGCGCCTGTAAAGTACTGATTGGTAATAGCAGCGAGATCCGTATTATACTCAGAAGGAGTGAAGAAAATATTCATATCCTGAAAACCGGTTTGCTTGAAGTAAGAACCCGGGATTTGCTCGTAGGTGTTACCGCGAATGATGTCGAAGTAACCCACGTGACCATATTTGAAGAGCTCGCTTCCGTGTGTCTCGTCTTGGCTATTGCCTCTATTTTGTGAGTAATCGACCATCACAGAATAGAAGATATTCTTCAAGTTAGAGGCAGATGCCTCTTCACCCTCTGCATTTTTGAAACGCTGACTGAATTTGGCATATGCTCTCCAGTCGAAAGCGGTGTTGAGCTGGTTGTTGTCCCAGTTCATCAAAGCATTGGTTCGCGCTCCATCGGTAGCGTCGTTGTAATCGTGGTATCGGTTAAAAGCTGCGGTGCCGCCGAAAGTAAGTGTTACGTTTTCTGAAGTGTTCACGTCAATTTTGGCCACCATATTGGCTGCGCGGTTGCGCACGTTCATGCGTGTAGGCGTGTTTTCAAAATCATCAGCAGTGAGGAAGTCAGCGTTGTACAATACACCGGTGGCCTCACCTGATTCGCTGAGGTTTGGACGTAGAGGGTTGGTCAACAAATCCTGACGAACCGATTCTTTCATGCGCATCACTCCGCCAAATTGAGGATTATTGTCTACAATGTCAGTATAGTTCCCTGAAACAAAGAAGCCGAGCAACGGACGGCCGCGTTCACCTTTATCATTCTTGGTAAAGAGCAGCGGTCCTGACAACGAACCCTCAACAAGATTGTAGCCATAGTGGTCTAAACCAACCACCTTGTCGCCGACCTGGAATCCTGAAGTAATCGCCTCCACACCGCCGGTATACTTAGCGGAAGCATTACGCAAACTTACATTGATTACACCACCGGTAGCATCACCGATGTTGGCCGGGATACCACCTGTTATTACGGAGATTTCTTCAACGGCAGACTTTGGGAGCGCAGAAGAACCGCGCACTTTGATACCATCGATATAGATCCAAGTTGATCCTTCGCGTGCACCACGGATGGAGATACCATTTCCTGTATCGGTAGCACCGGCTACAGTTTGAGCCAATCCTGTAACAGAGCGACTAGGCATGTTTTTCAAGTCTTCACGGGTGATTGTTCCACCGGAAGAACCACCATCCTTGTCAATCAAAGGAACTTTATAATCAAATACTTCGACCGTTCCGAGCTCTGCGCCTTGCATCATTTCAGCGTCAAGCGGCGTGATTTTACCACCCTTTACGACAACGCCCTTAATCGTTTGAGGCTGATAGCCCACAAACTGGAAGGACACATCGTACGTTCCGGGTTCGAGCGGTTTAACCGAGTACTCACCATCGATGTCCGTTGTTCCACCATTCACGGTATTACCGTTGAGGTAGACAATAACGGTCACGAAAGGAAGTGTTTCCTTGGTGTCCTTGTCGATAACTTTTCCTTTCAACGAACCTGAATTCGTTTGTGCCCAAGCGGCA
>Ga0114979_10001176_pt1 | contig 17570 bp, 12 predicted proteins | sample S_140625_EF_Meta_FD_87315 | JGI IMG/M metagenome (GOLD analysis project Ga0114979, IMG submission 87315) | Freshwater microbial communities from Lake Simoncouche, Canada to study carbon cycling - S_140625_EF_MetaG | ecosystem: Environmental > Aquatic > Freshwater > Lake | place: Lake...
CCAAACTAGCGGATACGCGCTTCCTGCAGTGAGTCAACACGGCGAAGCTGGCGCTTGGCTGCAACCGCTGGCGCCAGTTAGCCCCGGGGCGCGGATCGCTCTGGGGTTAGCATTCTTTGTTGTTTTTTTCGGCCTGTGGTCCCTGATCACGTTCGGTGGCGTCGTCTCGCCGACGTTCCTCGCCGATCCAATTACGATGCTCCGAGGGGGTTGGCGGCTCCTGCGCGAGTACGGATTTTTGGGCGATATCGGGATGACGGTCTGGCGGGTGCTGGGGGGCTTCCTCATTGCGGTCGCGATTGCACTACCGCTCGGCATTGCGATGGGAGCCTACAAGCCGATCGAGGCATTTTTTGAACCCTTCGTTTCCTTTGCCCGGTATTTGCCTGCTTCGGCCTTCATCCCCTTGCTCATCCTCTGGGCCGGTATTGGCGAGGCTGAAAAGCTGGCAGTGATCGTCATCGGAAGCGTATTTCAGCTGATTCTGATGATCGCGGTCGTCGTCGGCCGGACTCGGCGCGATCTCGTCGAAGCCGCCTCCACGCTCGGTTGTAGCGGTCACGGCCTGGTTTTTCGGGTCCTGTTGCCGGGGGCCGCACCCGAAATTGCCGAGATCTTGCGGACGGTTCTGGGTTGGGCCTGGACCTATGTCATCGTCGCTGAACTGATCGGGGCGTCCAGTGGGATCGGCCATATGATCACCGACAGTCAGGCGTTGTTGGCGACTGACCAAATTATCTTTGGGATCCTTGTGATTGGACTGATTGGACTCGCCAGCGATCTGGCGTGCAAGCGTCTGAATCAATGGTCTTTCCCCTGGGCCCAACTGGGGCGCTGAAACATGGCACTGCTGAATTTGAGGGGTGTCAGCCGAAGCTTTGCGTTGTCTGGCGGGGCGCCAGCGACCGTCGCGTTGCAAGCCACCGATCTTCAGGTGAATGAGCATGAATTCCTTACGATCCTGGGCCCCAGTGGGTGCGGCAAGAGCACGCTGCTGCGGATCGTTGCCGGTCTCGAACGGCATGATGCTGGCGAGGTCATCCTGGACGGACGGCCCATTGCCGGACCCGGTTCGGATCGGGGTATGGTGTTCCAGAGTTACACGCTCTTTCCCTGGTTGACCGTGCGGGACAACGTCTGCTTTGGTCTGCGGGAACGTCGAATTCCGCGACCCCAGCAGCTCGAGATCGCCCAAGAGTATCTTGCCCAGGTCGGATTAAGCGGTTTTGAACATCACTATCCACGCCAGCTCTCGGGTGGCATGCAGCAACGGGTGGCCATCGCGCGGGCACTCGCGAATGGTCCTCGGATCCTTTTGATGGACGAGCCATTTGGGGCCTTGGATCATCAGACCCGTGAACTCATGCAGGAGCTGCTTCTCGATGTCTGGCAGGCCAATCGAAAGACGGTGTTGTTCGTGACCCACGATATTGATGAAGCGATCTTCATGGGGACTCGAGTGGCGGTCATGACCGCCCGGCCAGGTCGGATCAAACTGGATCAATCGATTGAACTGAGCTACCCACGCCATTACTCGATCAAGACATCGCCCCCGTTTGCCGCGATCAAATCCGAACTCATGGAGCAGGTCCGCATTGAAGCGAGGGCCGCGCAGGCGGCGACGGTTCAACTCGCCGCGATCGACTCATCGGGAGCGAAGGTTTGAACGCCGTTCTCTGGCGCAATGCGCACGCGATCAGCCTGGCGACGGTCTCAGGATGGGGTGCGTTCGAGTGCGCGGCGGTCGTGACGGTGGGGGATACGATTCGCTGGATCGGCGCACAGTCCGATTTGCCAGCGAATCTTGAGCGCGATTTGGGCGTCCGTTCAGTCAATGAGGTAGATCTGGGGGGGGCATTGCTTACCCCGGGTTTGGTCGATTGTCATACCCATCTGGTTTATGGCGGTCATCGCGCCGCGGAGTTTGAGTTGCGGCTTGAGGGGGTGAGCTACGAGGCCATTGCCCGGTCGGGAGGCGGTATTCGTTCGACTGTGAACGCGACCCGCACGGCAACCGACGAGGATCTCTTTGAGCGGGCCTGCAGTCGAGCCCGGACGCTGATGTCCCAAGGGGTGACCACGATTGAGATCAAGTCTGGCTATGGACTTTCAGAACACCATGAGGCCCGAAGCCTTCGCTGTGCGCGGCGGGTTGCGCAGGCACTTGGGCTGACTGTTCGAACCACCTGCCTCGCGGCGCATGCGATTCCCTCGGAGTTTGAGGGGCGCCCAGATGATTACATCGAGGCGGTCTGCGCCTGGTTGCCGAAATGGCATGCCGAGGGTCTCGTCGATGCGGTTGATGCATTCTGCGAGCGAATCGCATTCAGCCCCGATCAGGTCCGTCGAGTTTTTGAGTGTGCACGCGCATTAGGCCTTCCCGTGAAACTGCACGCAGAACAATTGAGCGACCAGGGGGGAGCCGCGTTGGCCGCGGAATTTGGTGCGCTGTCTTGCGACCATTTAGAGTGGGTATCGGATGCTGGTATTGCCGCGATGGCTGCAGCCGGTAGCGTCGCTGTTCTGCTGCCTGCGGCGTTTTACTTTCTGCGGGAAACACAATTGCCGCCCGTGCAAGCCTTGCGTCGGGCCGGGGTTCCGATCGCGCTCGCGACCGATCACAATCCGGGTTCCGCGCCCCTTCTGTCCCCCTCTCTGGTCTTGAATCTGGCCTGTACGCTTTTTCGTTTGACCCCGGAAGAGGCGCTCCGCGGGATGACCGTCCATGCGGCGCGTGCGCTGGGCCTGCGCGATCGTGGGGCTCTGGCGGTTGGCATGCGGGCCGATTTTGCGGTTTGGGATCTGGATCACCCGGCCGAACTCGCTTACTGGATCGGGCATCAGGCCTGTCGCAAAACCATCCTTGGCGGAGTGCTTCAGTGATCTACACGCTGGATAAAGGCCACCTGCCGCTGTTGGTGAGCGTGCCGCACTCCGGGCGTGAGTTGCCGCCTGCGCTCGCCAGTCGAATGGTGCCCAGAGCGCTTGAGGTTGAGGACACTGACTGGCATGTTGAAAAGCTTTATGACTTCGTGAAGGAACTGGGCGCCAGTTTTTTGGTCCCCCAATTCAGTCGCTATGTCGTTGATCTGAATCGACCTCCCGAAGATCTGCCGATGTACGCCGGGGCCAACAATACGACGATCTGCCCCACGACTTTTTTCAATGGGGATCCCCTCTATTTGCCAGATCAAATCCCTGATCAATCGGAAATTGATGAGAGAATTAATAATTATTGGAAACCCTATCATCATACGATTGCCGCGGAGCTGACCCGACTTCGTGACTTGTATGGTTATGCAATTTTGTTCGATGGCCACAGTATTCGCGGCGAAGTGCCATGGTTGTTTGAAGGTCGTCTGCCAGATCTGAATTTGGGGACGGTCAACGGCCTGAGTTGCGCGTCTGCCGTGCGCGAGCGTTGCGTCGACGTGCTCAAGCTGCAAACCCAGTTCAGTCATGTCACCGACGGTCGCTTTAAGGGGGGGTATATCACCCGCCATTACGGTCGGCCCGATCAGGGCTGGCATGCCGTTCAGATGGAAATGACGTGGTCGAGCTATCTCGACGAAGCGAGTCCGCCGCATTGGGATCCCGTTCGGGCTGAACCCGCACGGCGGGTCTTGAAGGGCCTTATCGAATCGCTGTCTCAATGGCGGCCGGATTGACCGTTTGGGCGCCGCAGGCCTGGGTAGATGGCCGCTGGCATTTTGGCGTTGTCTTGACGGTCGATTCGCGCGGTTGCTGGTCAAGCGTGACGCCGGGTTACAGCGAGGCCCCAGCGCAGGCTAAACGCTTGGCAGGGCCTGTGCTGCCGGGCCTCGTGGATGCCCATGGCCACGCTTTTCAGCGTGCTTTCGCGGGTTTGACGGAACAGCGGTTTCAAATGCGCGATGACTTCTGGGCCTGGCGTGATCGGATGTATCAGGTGGCACAGCGTCTCAACCCGGCTTTGCTGAAGGCGGTGGCCGCGCAATGTTTTGTTGAACTCCTCGCCGGTGGCTATACCCATCGTTGTGAATTCCATTATTTACGGGGTGGTTCTGGATTCGAGAATAATGAAGACGATTGGCGGATGGAGGACGCGCTCATCGAGGCAGCCGAGGAGACCGGCATCGGACTGACGATTTGTCCGGTTCTCTATGAGCGATCGGGTTTCAATTCGGTTGGATTGCAGCCACAGCAGCAGTCGTTTCGCCTGGACGCCGCAGGTGTGTGGCGCGCGGCTGAGCGCATTGATTCGCTCGCGCATGAACGCGTCTCAGCGGGTTTGGCGATTCATTCGTTGCGCGCTGCGAGCGCAGATTCAATCGTGCAATTGTTGCGGTTGGCGGCCGAGGTTGATTGGCCGATCCACATGCATGTCGCTGAGCAGACACAGGAGGTCGAAGATTGTCTGGCGGCGACAGGGATGAGACCGGTGCAGTGGCTCGCCCGGATGAATCTCCTGGATTCGCGTTGGCACCTCGTGCACGCCACCCATACCGACCCTGAGGAAATTGACTCAGTGGCCCAGGCGCGTGCCTCGGTGGTGATATGTCCCAGCACCGAAGCGAATTTGGGGGATGGTCTGACCGACGTACCACGATGGCTCAAGGCGGGCGTGCCGATTTCGATTGGCTCCGACAGTGAGATTGGACGGGATTGGCGCGAGGAACTCCGATGGCTTGAGTTGGGTCAGAGACTTGTGCGTCGGGAACGCGGGGTTTGTGCCGAGCCAACGACATGGACCTCACCCGCCGAATGTTTATTTGAGGGGGGCCTGGGGGCAGGCTCTGCTGCCGCGGGTTTAAAGGGAAGCGGACTGTGCGTTGGCGCCCGGGCGGATCTGCTGGTGGCCGACCCACTCGATCCTGCACTGCTTGGGCTGCCGCCTCAGCGAATGCTCGATGCGCTCGTGTTTTCGAGTCCAGTCAAGCCATGGCGAGACGTGATGGTTGCAGGGCAATGGGTTATCCGCGATGGGCATCATCCATTCGCATCGAGAGCGGCCGAGCGGTTCGTCAGCGCCATGAAGGTCATTTGGGAGGAGCCGATCACATGAGAGACCTGAATCAAATGAAAGACCTGAATCCTGTAGCGATCGATCAAGCTGCGCCCGTTCCCCGAGCGCCAAACCGTAGGTCTATCCTCAGAGTGCTCGGTGCCGCGCTCGCGGCGAGTGCCTTCGGCGAATCGAACCTCCATGCGCAGACGATATCCGCCGCGGGGCGTCCGGTTCGACTGGTCGTGCCCTATCCCCCAGGCGGTCCGCTGGACTTGTCGGCCCGTGCGCTGGCGGAGGCCGCTCGTCCGACTCTTGGACAGATCATTGTGGAAAACCGATCTGGAGCCGGTGGCAATCTCGGCGCCGATGCGGTGGCCAAGTCGGCGCCCGATGGGCAGACCCTGCTGTTGGGTGCGGTTGCCACACATGCGATCAATCCGTGGCTTTATTCAAAGATTCCCTACGATGCCGAGCGCGATTTCATCCCCATTACGTTGATCGCGAACGTTCCGAACGTGCTGGTACTTGAAACGACCTTCGCCACCCGTCACCGGATCGATTCGGTTCCTGCGTTTGTTCAGTACCTTCGCGCCCATCCGGGGCAACTGAGCTTTGGCTCGGGTGGTAACGGGAGTGCGGGGCATCTGGCGGGGGAATTGTTCAAGATGCAGACTGGGACGTTCGCGGTCCACATCCCGTATCGGGGGGCCGCGCCGGCGCAGTTGGCGTTGCAGGGCGGTGAAGTTCAGTTCATGTTCGATAACCTGGCGTCGGCTGCGCAGCGGATCCGGGATGGCCGGATTCGGGCGCTCGCGATCACAACCCGCCAGTCCTCCAGCGCATTTCCTGATTTAAAACCGCTGGCGAGCAGCGGGGTGGCGGAGCTCAAAGCCTTCGACATCAGCACGTGGTTTGGACTTTTTGCGCCAGCGGGTACCCCTCTAGAGGTGATCGAGCGCTTGCATGCGGGATTTACGGGAGCCATGCAAACCCGGTCTTTTCGGGACTTGATGACCACCCTGGCAGCTGAGCCGACGCCAACGTCTTCGAGCGAATTCTCCACCTTGATTGCTCAGGAAAGTCGAAAATATCAGGCGATCGTCCGCCATGCCAAAGCCACTGTGGATTAAATGATGCCGATTGCACGCGACCTTGATTTGGTGTTCCCTGCGACTGTTGTGCCTCCGCTGACTCCGTTCACTGCGAATGGCGCCGTTGACTATGGCGCGCTCGAACGAATGGTCAATTACGTTGTTGAAGACTGTGAAGCGACGATGGTGATTGCAGCCGGCGTCGAAGCGCAGGAGTATCAATTTTTGAGCCTCTCAGATCGTAAAGATCTGATTAAGAGCACGATCGAACTCGTTGGTGGGCGACGGCCGGTTGCAGTTGGAATTTCCCATCCGTCGACTCGAACAGTCCTGGAACTGGCCGAATTTGCGCAAGCACAGGGCGCCGCAGCGCTGCAGTTGTTGGCCCCGATGAAACCGACCGGTGGGCAACCCCGTCTGAGTGAGCTTGTTCGTTATTTTGAGTCGGTTTTGCAGAGAACGACGTTGCCGATGATGCTCTATCTCAACCCAGGCCCGGGTGCAGACGTGTCGGTCAAGGATACGGTCGAACTCGCAAAGCTCGAGGGCATCGCGTTTGTGAAGGAAAGTTCACGCGATCTGACTCGTGTGTCGCGCCTCATCGAAGAAATTGAGCATGGCGGTCATGCACATTACTTCACCACGCTACAGATGAATCTGGCGTCCCTGATGCTCGGCGGCACAGGCGTGACACTGCCACCCCCGGCCGCGTTCATTTCGAACAAGATTCATCGCGCCTTCAAGGCTGGAGATTGGGTCGAGGCGGCGCGCCTGCAGCGTCAGTTCGCGCTATTTCCGTCGCGCTGGATGGAATTTGGCTTGGCCGCAGTGATGAAAGCAGCGCTGAATTTGCAAGGCATGGCTCTCGGCGATCCTTATCCCCCGTATGAGCCGCTGCCGCCCGCTGCACTCGATTCCTTGCAGGCCTACCTCAAGACAATGGATTTGTGATTGTTTAAGTTCTTTGAATCGCTTCTGGATCCCTATCCAGAGGAGGAGCCTGCCCCGACGCCCGCCACTTTTCCTCAATTCTTATGGGCGGCCTCGGCCGGGATGCGGGTGCACATGGTCGCCGTGATTGGCTTGACCGCGCTGATCGGTGCCTTTGAAGCGCTGTTGTTCGCGTTGGTTGGCGAGATGGTCGACTGGATTTCGCTGGTCGAGCCGAGTCAACTTTTTGCGCAACGTGGTCGGGAGCTTTTTTGGCTTGCCGCCCTGCTGATGGCAAGTGTTCTGATCGTTGGACTGCAGGCGCTGTTTAAGTATCAGACCCTGTTCGGTAACTTCCCGATGCGATTGCGCTGGAACTTCCATCGCTTGATGCTTTCGCAAAGCATGAGTTTTTATCAAGACGAGTTTGCCGGAAGGATTTCGACCAAAGTCATGCAAACGGCCCTCGCCGTCCGGGACGTCTTGCTGGGCGTTGGCGACATCATGGTGTTTGTGGTGATTTATTTTGTCACCATGGTCAGTGTGGTCGGCACGTTCGACGTGCTGCTGCTCCTGCCCTTTGTCCTTTGGGTCTCGCTGTATGCCGTTGTACTTCGATTTTTTGTTCCAAAGATCGGTCGTGTGGGGAAAGCGCAAGCCGATAAGCGCAGCCTGATGACAGGACGGATCACCGACGCCTACACCAATATTTCCACGGTTAAATTGTTTTCGCACGCAGACCGCGAGGCGCTCTACGCACGCAGTGCGATGCAGGAGTTCATGGAAACCGCCTATGCGCAGATGCGCCTGGCCAGTGGCTTTGAGATTGCGAACCATGTCCTTGGAATGGTTCTGGTGGTGTCGACCTCAGGCCTCGTTTTGTGGCTCTGGACTCAAGGCAGCGTTGGGGTGGGGTCGGTGGCCGCTGCGACAGCGATGTCCCTGCGCCTGAACGGCATCTCGCACTGGGTCATGTGGGAGTTGGCTAGCCTGTTTGAAAACATCGGCACGGTGCGTGACGGGATCAACATGTTGTCCAAGCGCCAGACCGTCGTCGACCGTGAACAGGCACCCGAACTCAAGGTCAGGGAAGGGCAAATCCGATTCGAGTCAGTTCGTTTCACCTACGATGACAATCGAAACGTGATCCACGGTCTCGATTTGTTGATCCGCCCTGGGGAAAAGGTGGGATTGGTGGGCCCATCAGGCGCCGGCAAGAGCACGGTGACCAACCTGTTGCTGCGCCTGTACGACCTCAGTAGTGGTCGCATTCTGATCGACGGACAGGATATTTCTCAAGTCTCGCAAATGAGTCTGCGGGCCAATATCGGCATGGTGACGCAGGACACGTCGTTGCTGCATCGGTCGGTGCGGGACAACTTACTCTACGGTCAGCCCGACGCGTCCGAGGCCGAAATCCGGCAGGCTCTCAAGCGCGCCGAGGCTGCGTCTTTTATCGAACTGTTAAGGGATCCGTCGGGACGCAAAGGCCTGGATGCCCATGTGGGTGAGCGAGGCGTCAAGTTAAGTGGGGGGCAACGTCAGCGGGTCGCGATTGCTCGGGTCATGCTAAAAAATGCACCGGTTCTGATTCTCGATGAGGCGACGAGTGCCCTCGACAGCGAGATCGAAGCCGTCATCCAGCAGAGCTTGTATCGGTTGATGGAAGGAAAAACAGTCCTCGCAATTGCCCATCGCCTGAGCACGATTGCGGCCATGGACCGTCTGATCGTGATGGATGAGGGGCGCGTTGTTGAAGAAGGGACGCATCGAGAGTTGCTCGAGCGTGGTGGGCTATATAGCCGCCTCTGGGCCCATCAGAGCGGTGGGTTTTTGGCCAGTTCGCAGGTGGAGTTGGCGCATTGATTTGATGCGGTGAGTGGATACCTTGAGTGGATGTCTTGAGTGGATGCATCAAGGCGCGTTCAATCACTCGGCGCGAACTCGCTGGACTGCCTGCTCAAGGTTTTCCCATGGGCGTTGTCCGGGCGCAAAGCGCTTGCGCATCCATTGAATGAGATCGGTGAGTTGGCGATCGCTGATGCTGTCGCGAAACCCTGGCATGAAACCCGAATCGACCGAGGCCGGGGCCTGAATTCCGTCGAGGATGATCCGAATCAGATTGTCGGGTCGATCACTATAGAGATTGGTATTGAGTGCGAGAGGCAGGTTTTGCCCCAGTAAGTGATTCGCAGTTCCATCATAATGACAACCACCACAACTTCCTTCGAACTGTCGTTGTGCGGGTCCTGGCAACGGGGCGCCCTGAGCAGCCCGCGCAATCAGGTCGTTGGCTTGTTCCTTTCGTGGCGTGCGTTCACCGTCCTGGAGGCTGGCCAGGTAGTGCGCGATTGCGCGGATATCGGCGTCGGGTGCCGGACTCATTGCACGAACGACAGATGCCATTGGACCTGCCGCCGCGCCATGATCCCGACTATGGCCTTGGCGCAGGTACTGGTAAAACTCGTTTTCTGTCCAGGCAATCGGCGCCTGGCTAAGCGCGTCAAGAGCGGGGGCTTCCCATCCGCCGGTCAATGCGCCTCGTAAATGGCGTTCTGTTTGCTGCTCTGCCCCCAGCGCATTGCGGGGCGTATGACAGCCACCGCAGTTGCCGACCTGGTTCACAAGATACGCACCCCGGTTCCAGAGTGCGCTTCGGGCGGGATCGTCGTTCCATGGAACGGCATGATGAAAGAGGCCATTCCAGAGCGCCATCAAGGGGCGGACGTTAAACGGAAACCTGAGTTCAGTGCTGGGTACGGGGCTGTGAGTAGCAGGTTGGGACATCAGCCACCCATACAGCGCCATCATGTCCTCGTCACGCATCCCACCAAACGCGGTGTAGGGAAAAGCAGGGTACAGATGGTGGCCCTCGCGCGAGATGCCTTCGCGCATTGCTCGCTCAAATGCACGGTACGACCAACGACCAATACCGGTTTGCGCGTCGGGGGTTAAGTTGGTGCTGTAAACAACGCCAAAGGGTGTTTCCAAGGGGCGACCGCCTGCGTTGATGGCCCCATCTTCTGCGGTGTGACAGCCTGAGCAGTGTCCAAGGGCGGCGAGTGCCTGGCCGCGCGCGAGCGCCGCCTCGCTATAGCCCGAAAGATCAACCCGTTGAACCGGCTCGAGGGTCGGTCGCCAGCCGATGAGTGCGACCGTGGCGGTGAGCATTCCGAGCGCCAGGCCGCCCAATCGTCCAATGCGGCTGCGCCAGTCGGCACGGATTCCCGGCGCCCGGGCGGCTTGAGGGCGGATTGGATCAGACCGGACTGAATCGGATCGGAGTGGATCGGCAGTACTTGGATTTGAGGGGCTTGGATCTGTCGCCGACAGAGGGGGCGACAACGGATTTAACGCGGCCCGAATGACCTCGGAGGTGAAGGGCGGTTGCCGGAAGCGAACTCCCGTGGCGTCGAAAATTGCATTGGCGATCGCTGCGGTCCCGGGCACCGAGGAGGATTCGCCAGCGCCGAGCGGCGCTTCGCCCGGTCGGGGCATGTGTAGCACCTCGATCACCGGGACCTCTCGAAAACTGAGAATCGGGTAGCTCCCCCAGTCGGGCGCGACGACGATACCCAGCTCGGGATCGGTTTCGACCCGCTCGAGGAGGGCCCGACTTGTGGTCTGAATGACGTTACCGTGGACTTGATGGGTGACGCCGGCTGGGTTGATCAGTTGACCGGCGTCATGTCCGACGACCACGCGTTTGACATGTACCTCGCCGGTCTTGGGGTGAACCTCCACATCTGCGACCCAGGCCGCCCAGGCGGCGCCAAAACCTGGCCAGCGGCTGTGGATGTAGCGCGCATAGGCGAAACCCTGGCCCTGAAGCCAACCATCCTGCGTGCCCTGCATTTGTGGCTTGTCGTGGGGTTTCCAGCTGGCGCGGTTGGCGGTGGCCTCAATCAGTTCGCGTGCTCTGGGGTCCTCAACTAATCGGAGGCGATATTCGACTGGGTCAACACCCGCCGCGGTCGCTAATTCGTCGATGAAACTCTCGTGGGCGAACGAATTGGGTAGGGCAGACACCCCGCGGAGCCAGGAGGCCCGCAGAATTGGCGCCATGTCGTTGACGGTCACGCGCAGAGCTGGATATTGATAGGGAGGCTGGGCGGTTCGGTCACCCATTTCATAGGCCTGGGCCCTCGGCTCGATCGTTCTTGTGAGTAGCAATGCCAGCGTCGGCGCACCATTCGATGGATAGCTGGTTTGAAAGTCATAGCCGACCGGTTTGCCATCCGCATTCAGACCACCGCGAACCTGCATCCACTGCGCTGCGCCTTTGGGGTCCCAGGCGTTTTCCTGTTCCCGAGTCAGTTGAACGCGGACCGGCGCACCAACGGCGCGAGCAAGGAGTGCGGCATCGGCCGCGACATCGTCAGCGCCATTGCGGCCATAGCAGCCAGCAGCTTCCATGCGAACCACGTCGACCTCGGGGGCATCGATTCCCATCAGTTGCGCGAGGTCTGCACGGAGCACATGGGGGTTTTGGGTCCCTGCCCAAACGCGCAGGCGCGTCGCTGTGGTGCCTGCCGGTCGCTCCCCATCCGACCCTTTCGACTCTTTCGACTCTTCCCAGACCGCTAGCGCGCAAGACGGGCCGATCGATGCATGCATCTGGTAGGGCCACTGGTAGGTGCGCTCCAGCGTAATCTCGGCGTGAGCCAGCGCTTCGTCGACCCCGCCTTCGTTAATCAATTCGCGTGGTGTGCTGGGGTTGCTCCGGATGGCCCGCGTCAGGTCGTCCAAAGGTCCTGGTCCTGACCATGGCTTCCAGTTCACTTGCAGCGTCTTCATGGCGAGCTCGGCAAATTCTTCCCGCTCGGCCACGACACCGACAAAATCTCCCTGAACAACCACGGCACGAATGCCCGGTATGGTGGCGATCGAATTTCGATCGACCGACTCCAGGGTACGCCCGACAAAATCGCCATGATCGTAGCCCGCATACGGCGGTCGGATCACGCGCCCGTGCAGCATGCCGGGGATTCGCATGTCATGGACAAACACGGCCTCGCCCATTGCCTTGGCCGGGATATCGATCCGCGGCAGGCTCTGCCCGACGATCCGGTAGTGCTCCGAGGGTTTAACCGGTACCTCTAGATCCAGCTGTAATTCGACATGACGCTGGCCCAGCAGAGTGGTCAGATCAACCGCTGGCGTACCTTGAGATACCAACCACTGCCGAGCTTGTGCTGCAGCGATGCGAAGTGGTTTCGCATGGATTTGCAGAGACGCGCTCGCAATCGTGGCGCCTTGATTGGGGGCGAGCGCAGTACTACCCATGACCAGATGGACTGCAGAGGGGTCGACGTCGAGCTCCTCCGCGACGATCTGCGTTAACGCGGTCCGCAAACCCGTCCCGAGATCGACATGGCCATGAAATGCGGTCACGCTGGCGTCATCCCAAACCGCAATCAGGGGTTCAAGTCCTTCGCGCGGATCACTCGCAACAAAGGCGGGTTGCCCGGGGACTGGCGCAGTCGGCGGTAGCGGTTCGCGAACAATCAGTAACAGCCCGCGGGCAGACCGGAGATCCTCGCGGGACGTGATCTGACGAGCGCGGGGCGTCATGTCTGAGCGCCGCCTTTAGCCGAGGTCGTGGGCGGTGCTTGGGCCGCTCGCTTTAAGGACCCCTGCACCGCCCGTCTTACCGCATCGAGAATTTCCAGATGAGTTCCGCAGCGGCAGAGGTTACCCGTGAGAGCCTGACGGATCTCGATTTCGCTCGGCTCAGGGTTGGATCGCAGGAGCGCCACGGTTGTCATGATCATGCCGTTCAGGCAGTACCCGCACTGCGCGGCTTGCGCCTCGATAAAGGCCTCTTGAACCGGATGTGGTCGACCATGTTCGGCCAGTCCTTCCAGGGTTGTAATCGTTCTACCATCGAGTTCGACTGCGGGGATGACGCACGATCGCGCCGCACGATCATCAATCAATACGGTACAGGCGCCACACTGACCCAATCCGCAGCCGTAACGCGGTCCATTGAGATGTAGATCATTGCGCAAGATCTGCAAGAGCGTCGCAGCGCGGGTCAGCGTCAGCGGATATTCCTGTCCGTTCACTGACAGGGTGACGCAAAGGGGTTTCAATGGGCATGCCTCAAAGACTGAGGTAATTGCGCCGCGTCTCCTCGTCGGCGACCAGCGCCTCCATCGACGCCTGATGACGAATCTGTCCCTTCTCAAGAACATAGGCGCGATCTGAGACCCATTGCGCAAAGTGCAAATTTTGCTCGGACAATAAGATGCTGACGCCTTGACGCTTGAGCTCCAGGATCATGTCCGCCATCTGCTCAACGATGACTGGAGCGACGCCTTCGGAAGGTTCATCGAGAAGGACGAGTAAGGGGTTGCCCATCAGGGTGCGTGCCACTGTGAGCATCTGCTGTTCGCCACCGCTCATACGTCCGCCGGGCCGATCTTGCATCTCTCCAAGATTTGGAAACAACTTGAAAAGTTTTTGTGGCGTCCATTCGGGTGCCGGTGATCCATCGGGGAATTGTCGAGCTGGTTGACGGCCAACGCTTAAATTTTCCAGAACGGTTAGATCCGTGAAGATTCGGCGATCTTCGGGGACATAGCCCAGTCCTCGCCGGGCAACTTCATGCGGCTGCGCCTGGGCGATTCCCTGACCCAGAAATTCGATGGCACCGCTACGCCGTGGCACCATGCCCATGATGGCTTTGAGCGTCGTTGATTTCCCGGCGCCGTTGCGTCCCATGAGTGCGACGACTTCGCCTCGCCCAACCTCGAGTTCGACGTCAAACAGGATTTGGGCCGCGCCGTACCATGCGTTAAGGCTTCGTGTTTTGAGCAGGCAATCCGGATTCATGGTGATTCCGTAGGCTGCTCGAAAGTTCGGCCGCTTCCAAAATAGACTGCCTGCACTTCGGGATGCTCGCGAATGGTCTGTGCATCGCCCTGCGCAATCAGGCGCCCGCGAGCGAGCACGAGAATTCGGTCGGCATGCCCGAAGACGACATCCATACTGTGTTCAGTAAACAAAATCGCGAGCCCGCGCTGATTCACAAGCGTGCGGGTCAGTGCCATCAGTTGCAGGCGTTCGGCCGGCGCCATGCCGGCCGTGGGTTCGTCCATGAGCAGGAGTCTCGGTTCGTTGGCCAGCGCAATGGCCAGCTCGAGCCGTTTGATATCGCCATACGCGAGTTCATTGCAGGGGCGCTCCGCTTGCGCCTCAAGCCCGACTTGAGCCAGCAGGCTGAGTGCGTCAATGCGGCGGTAATGGGTGGCGCGCCGCCAGAGTGAATAGAGTTTGGCATCGCGCGAGAGCAACGCCATCTGGACATTTTCAGCGACTGTCAGAGAGGCAAACGTTTCGGCAATCTGGAAGGTCCGACTCACGCCCATCTGCCAAATCTCGCGGGGCTTGCGGCCAATCAGATCCTGACCTTCCAAAAGCACTGACCCGGCATCGGGCCGTAGTTGCCCGTTGACCATATTGAACGTGGTTGACTTGCCGGCGCCATTGGGTCCGATCAGGGCCAGCACTTCACCCGGTTTGAGGTCGAACGAAACGTCATCCACCGCGACATTGCCGCCGAAGAGCTTTCGCAGACCGCGGACCTGCAGGAGGCTCATTGCGGGTGCCGCGTGCCGAATCGCTGCTGCACAAACCCGGCCAGTCCCTGAGGGAACGCGAGGACGAGCAACAGGATCGTGCCCCCGAGGACCGCTCTCCAGTAGTCCGTGCTGCGCGCGATACTGTCCTGAAGCCAGGTAAAGCTGACGGCCCCAACGATGGGCCCGACGACGGTCTGAACGCCGCCCAATAGCACCATGACCAGGCCGTCGACCGAACGTCCCACCGCGAGACTCTCGGGGGAAATACTGCCTTTGGAGAACGCGAACAGGGCTCCTGCAAGCCCGGCAAAGAGGGCGGCCATGACGAACCCAGCCCATTGCAATCGTTGGACATGGATGCCAATCGCATCGGCACGCAGGACGGAATCCCGGCTGGCGCGCAGCGCGTAACCGAAGGGCGAAAAAAGCATCCGACGTAACGCGTAGATGCCACATCCGGTCAGCAGCAGCGTGAGATAGAAATACGCCCTCTTGTCCTTTAGCCAAGGACTTGGCCAGACCCCTGTGAGTCCGTTGCTGCCGCCGGTAAAGGTATCCCACTGGAAAAAAATCGACCACAGGATCTGACCGAACGCGAGCGTGAGCATGGCCAGATAAACCCCAGACAATCGCACACAAAACCAGCCAAAGAGCGCTGCCGCCAGCGCCGTAATGAGCGGCGCGAGAGCTAGGCTCGCCTCCATCGGTAGTCCGGCCCGCAAAGCCAACAGGGCAGCGGCGTAAGCCCCGAGGCCAAAATAGGCGGCGTGGCCAAACGAGTGCATGCCCGCTGGGCCCATGATGAAATGCAAACTGCAGGCAAACAAAGCAGCGGTCATCAAGTCGATCGCCAGGACGACCGTATACGGCGATTGGGCAGTCAGCCACGGCAACGCCCCCAGTACCGCCAAGCAGCCGATCCAGACAAGTTGATAACCCGACCCCGTCAGACGAAGGGGCGCTTCGGCCGTGTTGGTCTGTCGGGTCGGTGCCTGCGCGCGCCCTAACAAGCCCCATGGCCGAATCATCAAAACAATCGCCATGATCACAAATTCGACCACGAGCGTGAGTTTTGAGAACGAGAACGACATGCCACCCCACTGCACCGTACCCAGTCCCACGCAGAGGGCTTTGATTTCTGCGATCAGCAGAGCGGCGAGATAGGCACCCGGCAAGGAACCCATTCCACCAACCACCACGACCACAAAGGCGTCGCCGATCGTGAGTAAGTCGAGGCCGAGATTTGCAGGCTCTCGCGGCAGTTGCAGTGCACCCCCTAACCCGGCTAGCGCGCAGCCGAGGGCGAACACTGCGGTGAAGAGTCGGCTCTGGTGGATACCAAGTGCCCCGACCATCTCACGGTCCTGCGTGGCGGCTCTGATCAATACGCCAAACCGGGTTCGTGTGAGCAGAAGCCAAAGTAGGCCGAGCACGAGCGGGCCCAGGACCATCAGCACCAGGTCATAGGCCGGGAAGCGTCTCCCCAGAATATCAATCGCACCGGCCAGACCAGGCGCTCTGGTTCCAAGCAGATCTTCGGGGCCCCACACCCAGAGGGCCGCGTCCTTGATCACCAGAACCAGTGCAAAAGTCGCCAAAAGCTGGAACAGTTCTGGTGCTCGGTAGATTCTTCGAAGTAGTATTATTTCAACAAATGCGCCGATCAGTCCGGTGATCAGGCTGGCCGCGAGTATCAACCACCAAAAGCTCACACCAAGACCGAGGGCACGGCCAATGTGCTCGGTGAGGCTGTAGGCCAGATAGATGCCCAGCATGAAGAACGAGCCGTGGGCAAAGTTGACGATTCGGGTGACCCCGAAGATCAGTGATAGCCCCGCAGCAACGAGGAAAAGGGAGGACGCGCCCGCCAGTCCATTCAGTAACTGGACCAGAAACCCCGAAAAATCCATGGCGGTTCTGTATCTCGGCGGGCGCAGGCTGCTTAATCGGCCTTTCGAAGCTTCTTCACATCGTCATTGCTGGGTTGAAACGCGGCGCCGTCGAGGTAGCGGTAGTCGACCATGATGCCTTTGCCATTGTCATTTTTGGTTCGACCAACGAAGGCGCCCATGGTGGATTGTTGATCCTGGGCCCGGAAGGTCGCCTTGCCAAATGGCGTCTCGATTGCCAGACCACGGAATGCGGTGATGAGCTTCTCGGTTTCGGTGCTGTTGGCCTTGCGGATACCAGTCGCTAACGATTGGATCATGGTGTAACCCACGACCGAGCCCAGACGCGGGTAGTCCTTGTGACGGGCTTGATAGGCTGCGAGGAAGGTCTTGTGCTCGGGCGTATTGATGCCATTCCACGGATAACCCGTTACGATCCAGCCATTCGGGGTCTCTTCTTTGAGTGGGTCGAGGTATTCAGGTTCGCCGGTCAGGAGGCTCACCACTTCGCGCCCCTGGAACAGCCCACGGGTATTTCCTTCGCGCACGAACTTCGCCAGATCGGCACCAAAGAGCACATTAAAAATGGCATCAGGCTTGGCATCCGCCAAGGCTTGCGTGACCGCGCCGGCGTCAATCTTGCCAAGCGCCGGGGCCTGTTCGCCAACGAACTCCACATCAGGTTGCGCAGCCTTCAGCAACTCTTTGAAGGTCGCTGCGGCCGATTGACCATACTCATAATTTGGAAAAACGACTGCCCAGCGCTTTTTCTTCAGCTTGGCTGCTTCGGGCGCCAGCATGGCGGCCTGCATGTAGGTGGAGGCGCGCAGGCGGAATGTGTAGCGGTTGCCGTTTTGCCAGACGATTTTGTCGGTCAGCGGTTCACCCGCCAGGAAAAAGAACTTTTTCTGATTCGCAAAGTCAGCGACGGCGAGCCCGATGTTGGACAGGAAAGTACCTGCGAGCACATCGACCTGCTCGCGTGAAACGAGTTCTTCGGCCGCCCTCACCGCATCGCCCGGATTGGCGTTGTCGTCACGAATGATCAGCTGCAGCTTGCGGCCGTTGACGCCGCCTGCAGCGTTGA
>Ga0114979_10001182_pt1 | contig 17534 bp, 14 predicted proteins | sample S_140625_EF_Meta_FD_87315 | JGI IMG/M metagenome (GOLD analysis project Ga0114979, IMG submission 87315) | Freshwater microbial communities from Lake Simoncouche, Canada to study carbon cycling - S_140625_EF_MetaG | ecosystem: Environmental > Aquatic > Freshwater > Lake | place: Lake...
CGGCGAGCACGTCGTCGAGGAGGAGAAGGGGCGGCTCCCCCACCACCTGCCCGATCAGCTCCAGCTCAGCCAGTTTCAGGGCGAGCACCAGGGTGCGCTGTTGGCCCGCCGAGCCATAACGGCGGGCGGGGGTCCCCCCCAGCAGCAGCGCGACCTCATCCCGCTGCGGCCCCACCAGGCACTGCCCGAGCCGCGCCTCGTCGCTCCGTTGCCGCTGGAGTTGCTGGCTTAGGGCCTGGCGCCAGGCTTCCTCCTCCTGGTCTTCCGCCACCGGCTCCAGCTGCGTGCCGCTGCGGTAGTCCAGGTCCAGGGGTTCCCCCCCGCCCCCCAGCTGCGCTTGCCAGGCCTGGGCCAGGGGGTTGAGGCGGGCGAGGGCCCGTCGCCGGCGGCGGTGCAGCCGCGTTCCCACCAGGGCCATCTGCTGGTCAAAGGCATCCAGCACGGCGTCCCGCTGCCCCGCCCCAAGGCCGCGGCGCAGCAGCTGGCTGCGCTGCCGCAGCAAACGCCCATACCGGCTAAGCAGGGCCCCGTAGATGGGCTCCAGCTGCAGCACCACCCGGTCGAGCCACTGGCGCCGCAGGGCCGGCTCGCCCCGCACCAGCTCCAGATCGAGGGCGCTGAAGCCCACGCAGCGCAGGGGACCGATCAGGTCGAGTTGGCGCTCCAGGGTGCGGCCGTTGCGAAGGGCTTGGCGACCACCCTGGCGCCTCAGCTCCAGCTCCAGCAGGTCGCCCCCGTCGGTCAAGGCCCGGAGACGGCTGAGGGGCTCGCCATGGCGGATCAGGTCACGGTCGCTGCTGCAGCGGTGCGAGCGAAGGCTGGTGAGCAATTCGACCCCCTCCAGCAGGTTCGACTTGCCTTCGCCATTGGCGCCGATCACCAGCAGCCGTGGCGCTTCCAGGGCCAGCTGCAGTCCGCGGATGTTGCGGAAGTGCAATAGCTCCAGGCGATGCAGCCGGATGGATCTGGGGCGGTGAGCGGTTAAGGTACGACTATCAGGTTCGGTTGGATTCCCTGGGTCCGTTCCCGTTCCTGGCACGTCGCCCTGGTGTCGGACTCGGGCTGGGCATGTAGCTCAGTTGGATAGAGCATCAGATTCCGGTTCTGAGGGTCGGGGGTTCGAGTCCCTCCATGCTCGTAGTTCCGCCCAGTGGCCCGTTGAATCCGGCCCCCGCTCTGCGGGGGCTTTCTTTTTGGGCGGTCCTCCCCGCCCATTCCCTGTGCTACGGCAAAGCCCGCTGGCGGCCTAGGGGCGCCGCAGGGCCAGACCCATGGCACGAATGCCGCCGGGGTCCACGACGAAGCCGGCGCGACTCAGGATCTTCAGGGCCTCCGGGGGCGCCGAGAGGGAGATGCTGCAGCCCCCCAGATCCCGCCGCAGCCGGCCAAGGGCGGTACGCACCAGCGCCGTGAGGACCTCCTGGCGTTCGGGATCAGCCGGATCGCTGAGCAGATCCCAGAGATTGGCATTGAGGGCCTGGTCGCTGGTGGCTCTCACGAAGCCCACCGTTTGTCCCTCGGGATCGGTGACGCTGAGGTGCCAGGCGCTGCATTCCAGGGTCGCCTGCCAGCGTTGGGCGCTACGGGCCTGGTCCCCGCAGGCCAGCAGCAGGCGGTTGAGCGCGTCGGCAGTGACCTGAGCGGCGGCGGCGCCAGCGCCAGGGAAATCCCCTCCAGGACCTTGGTGCAGGACGTAACCCTCCGGCAGACGGGGGGGGGCACTGGCGGGGCGGAAGGGGATCAAGAGGGAGGGGAGGTGCGCCGGAGGTGGCATCAACCGGTGTTACGCATGCCGGCGGCGATGCCGTTGATGGTGAGCAGGGCGCCCCGCAGCAGCTCGCTGCGGCTGTAGGTGCGGCCGTCGCCATTGCCGCTGCCCATCGAGGGACCCTCGCTCATCGGCGGTTGGCGGTTCTGGTCCCGCAGGCGCCGCAGCAGGGCGACCTGCAGGAAGCCCAGGGGCACGATCGTGCGATTGCGCAGGTCGACCGAGAGCTGGAGGGCCGGGTCGCCATCCAGCAGCCGGGTGTGGTTGCTGATGCGCAGCACCAGGTCGCGGGTGAGTGCGAATTCGCTGGCGATGGCCGTGAAGATCGCCTCGAAGGCTTCCCGGTTTTCCGGCCGGCCGAGGGAGCGCACGTAGTGCAGGGCCAGCTCCAGATCCACCTTGGAAAGGGTCATCTCCACCTTGGAGATCAGCATCCGGAAGAAGGGCCAGCGCTGGTAGAGCAGTTGCAGCAGCTCCATCTGTTCGGGGTCATCCTCGAGTTCAAGTTGCAGGGCTGACCCCACGCCGTACCAGCTGGGCAGCAGAAAGCGGCTCTGGGTCCAGCCGAACACCCAGGGGATGGCCCGCAGGCTGGAGAGGTCTTTGGCGCCGCTCTTGCGCCGCGCCGGCCGACTGGAAATCTGGAGCTTGCTGATTTCCTCGATCGGGGTGACCTGTTGGAAGAAGGCCACCAGGTCGGGGTTGTCGTGCACGAGGGCGCGGTAGTGGTCCCGGGAACGGGCGGCCAGCCGTTCCATCAAGGCGTTCCAGCTGGGGGTGTCGTCGATCGGGGCGCTGACCATGCTGTTTTGGAGCACGGCGGTGGTGACGGTTTCGAGGTTGTAGAGGGCCAGTTCCGGCAGGGAATACTTGGAGGCCAGGACCTCCCCCTGCTCGGTGATCTTGATGCGGCCCCGCAGGGTGCCACTGGGCTGGGCCAGGATCGCCTGGTAGGCCGGACCGCCGCCGCGGCCCACCGAGCCGCCCCGGCCATGGAAGATGCGCAGGGCCACGCCGTGCTGGGTTGCCAGCTTTTGCAGGGCGATCTGGGCACGGTGGATCTCCCAGTTGCTGGAGAGAAAGCCGGAATCCTTGTTGCTGTCGGAATAGCCAAGCATCACTTCCTGCAGGGGCTCCCCGCCCTCCCTGCCAGTGGTCAGCAGCTCCCTGTAGAAGGGATCGGCAAACAGCTGGCCCATCACCGCAGGGGCGCCCTGAAGGTCTTCGACCGTTTCAAACAGGGGGATCACCAGCAGCTCGGAGCGACGGGCCATCGGATCCACCAGCCCCGCCTCCTTGGCCAGCAGCACCACCTCGAGCAGGTCGGAGACCGTGTGGCTCATCGAGATCACGTAGGTGCGACAGATCCGGGAGCCAAACTCCTGCTGCAGCCGCTGCAGCATCCGGAACACGGCAAAGGTTTCGGCCGAAGCCGGGCTCCAGCGGGCCGCCGGAGGCAGGAGGGGGCGGCGGGTTTTGATTTCGGTGAGGAGCCAGGCAACCCGGCTTTCCTCGTCCATCTCTCCGTAGGGAACCGGTAGCTGCAGGTAGCGGCTGAGTTCATCGATCGCATCGCTGTGGCGGGTGCTCTCCTGGCGGATGTCGAGGCTGGCCAGGCAGAAGGAGAAAATGTGGACCTGGCTGAGCAGGTCGCCCAGCGATTCACAAGTCAGGCCAGTGGCCACCAGGCTGTCGCGCACCAGCTCCAGGTCGGTGCGGAATTCGTCGGCGGATCCGTAGTGGAGCTCGGCGGCGGGCATGGGGCCGGCAAGGCCGTCGGGGGCGGCGGCGGCTGTGGCCCCATCGCCGGGGGACTCCCAGCCCCCATCGGAGAGTTGTTGGTTGCGCTCCAGGGTGAGCCGCAGCCGCTCCAACATGTAGCTGAGCTTGAGGCGGTAGGGCTCCAGCCGATAACGGGCGGCCCGCTGTTCGTAGATCTCCGGAAACCGCAACCGGTCCATCTCCAGCGATTCCAGCAGCGCCGGACTGACCTGGCTCCACTGCATGGAGATGCTGAGCTGGTCGCGCAGCTGCTCCACCGATTTCACGTAGCGCCGCAGCATCAGGTCCCGCTGATAGCAGGCGGTGCGCCAGGTGATCTCGGGGGTCACCGAGGGGTTGCCGTCGCGGTCGGAGCCCACCCAGGAGCCGAAGGTGCAGAAGGCATCCCGGGGGGGCGTCACATCGGGATAACTCGCCGCCAGGGCCGAGCGGACGCGCTGCTGCAGCTGGGGCAACGCATCGAAGAGCACATCCTGGAAGTAGTGGAGGGCGTAGTCCACCTCGTCCAGCACCGAGGGCTTGAACTGGTGCAGTTCGTCGGTGCGCCACCACAGCCGGATTTCCTCCTCCAGTTGGTGGCGGCAGCGGTCGTGATCGTCGCGGTTGGTTGCCTGGCCCTCCTCGAGCTTCTGGATCAGGCTGGCCACCCGGCGCTGCTTGTCCCGCACGGTGTGACGCACGATCTCGGTGGGATGGGCCGTGAAGACCAGGCGGATGTCGAGGTCGCGCAGCACGCTTTCGATCTGGGCCGGCGGTACCCCGAGCGAGCGCAGCCGCTCGAACAGCTGGCGGAAGGTGGCCGGATCGCTCTGGCTGGCCAGCGGGGGCAGGAAGGGGTCGCTGTTCGGGGCGGGGTGGGCGCTCTGGAGGCTTTCGAGGTAGGTGTCTTCCTCGATGTGCTGCTCGAGGATGTTGACCAGTTGGAAGTAGAGGGAGAAGGCCCGGGCCGCGGCGATGCCATCGGCCAGGTCCATTTCCCGGATCACCGCCACAATTGCTTCGCTGTCGCCGCTGCGGAAGCCGGCCTCCTCATCGCTGGGGCTGATCTCGGGCGGATTGAGGGGGCCGCTCAGTTCCTTCAGGCGGATCAGCCGGTCGACCTGGGCCGGGGGGCATTCGCTCCGCAGCACGGTGAGCCAGAGGTCTTCGACCAACTCCAGCCGCTCGCCGAGAAGACGCCCCACCACAGCGGGCACTTCTCCAGGGGGCATGGCGGGATGGGACGGACCAGGGCCGGCTGCCGCTCCGGTTGGTGTTGCGGCTGGCGCTGAAGATGGCGGCCGCATGGGAGCGCAGGACGGGTTGGAACGATCCATGATCATCCCAAAGCGTGGGACGGATCTGTCGCCAGGTATGCCTCCAGCATCTTTTCCCGCGATTCCAGCCCTGCCGCTTCGGCCGCAAGGATCGCATCCACCGACTGGCCAGCTCGGAACTGGGCCAGCCAGCGCGTGGCCGCATTGCCGCGGCTGAGCAGGTCCCCGAGCGGCTCCAGCAGCCGGCTGAGCTTCCGTTCGGCCGCGAGGGGCGCCAGGGCCTCCAATTCCGTGGCGATCCAGTCGCGGGCCAGCACCGGTGCTCCATCGCGCCAGTGGCGTAGCTCCGCGCCGAGGCTGGCTTGGGCGGCGGCCCGGTCGTTGTCATCGGCCAGCAGGGCCAGTTCGTCCGGGGTGAGGCTGCTGGCCATGAGGGGATCGAGGCCTTCCGGGTCGGCGAACAGCTGGGCCAGCCGCAGTTCGATGAAGGCGGTCACCGCCAGCAGCTCCAGCGGGTCGGCGATCAGGTCGCAGATGCGCACTTCGATCCGGTTGAGGTCGTGGGGGCGGTCGTCGCCGTTGGGCCGTACGGAGGTCCACAGGTGGCGCACGTTTTCCATCGAACCCTGGGCCAGCTGCTCGTTGATCCAGCTCACGTAGTGGGCGTGGCTGAGGAAGAGGGGCACCCGGGGCGGGGTGAGCGGGAACTGGAGCCATCGCTGTGAATGGGCCCCGGTGGGTTGACCATCCAGGAAGGGGGAGCTGGCACTGAGGGCCAGGAGCAGGGCGGCCTCGCAGCGGATCAGCCGCAGCCCGGCGAAGAGGGATTCCATCGCCGTCATGCCGAGGTTGATGTGCACGCTCGCCGTCACCACCCGGGTGCCGTAGGTGCGCTCGATGTAGGCGTGATACGGGTTGCCTGGATCCGACCGCTCGAAATGGTCGGCGCCGCCGCTGGCCAGGGTGCTGCCCGGCAGCAGGGTGAGCCCCCGTGGGGCCAACCAACGGCGTAGCCGCTGGCGGGGTTCCAGTAGCAGGGCGAGCTGACGCTGATAGCTGGCCTCGGGGGGGGTGGTGTATTCGAGGTTGCGGTTGTCGGGTTCGGTCACGAAGCCGGCCAGCTGCCGGGCCGCCTCGGCGGCGCAACCGACCACCGTGCCGTCGGGCCGACCGGTGTACATCTCCACTTCAAAGCCCTTGAGCAGGAGCGCGCCACTCATGGTTGGGTTCCGGTGATGGGGTGGTGGTGCTGCTCCGCCGCGGGGGGCAGGAGGCAGGCAAGGGCTTTGAGCATGCCGCGGGCCTTGTTAAGGGTTTCCTCGTACTCCAGGGCTGGTACGGAATCGGCCACGATGCCGGCCCCCGCCTGCACCCGCACCCGCCAGCTTGGATCGCCATCTTCAGCTAGGGGCGGAAGGACCACCATGCTGCGGATCGTGATCGCCGTGTTGAGGGCTCCCCCCAGGTCCACGGCGCCGTAGACGCCGGAATAGGGCCCTCGGGCATCCGGTTCGAGGCCATGGATCAGCTGCATGGCCCGGATCTTCGGCGCTCCGCTCACGGTGCCCGCCGGGAAGGAGGCCATCAGCAGGTCCCAGACGTCGTGGCGTGGATCGAGCTCCCCTTCCACTTGGCTCACAATGTGCATCACGTGGGAGTAGCGCTCAATCACCATCAGGTCCTGCACGACAACGCTGCCGGGCCGGCACACCCGACCGAGGTCGTTGCGGCCCAGGTCCACCAGCATCACGTGTTCGGCGCGCTCCTTGGGATCGGCCAGCAGATCTTCGGCCAGGGCCGCATCCTCGGCTTCGTCGGCGCCGCGGGGCCGGGTCCCGGCGATCGGTCGCAGCGAAGCCTTCACGGTGCCGTTGGGCTGCGGTTCAGCCTTCACCATCACCTCGGGGCTGGAGCCAATCAGGAACCAGTCGCCGAAGTTGAAGAAGGCCATGTAAGGGGAGGGGTTGACCATCCGCAGGCTGCGGTAGAGGTCGAAGGGATCGCGGGCGATGCGCGCCTCTAGGCGTTGGCTCAGCACCAGCTGGAACACATCCCCGGCGGCGATCGACTCCCGGCCCTGCCGCACCGCCGCCTCGAAATCCTCCCGGCTGCGGTTGGAGGCGGTGGAAAGGGTCCCAGCGGGTTCGTCGTGCCAGTCGAGGGGGCTAATGCTCGCCGGCAGGGGGGCATGCATGCGGGCCTCGAGGCTGGCGATTCGCGCCGCCGCCTGGTCCCAGGCATGGCCGGGGTCCGTCCCGGCGCCCAGATCGGCGTAGGCCACGGCCGTGATCTGCCGCTTCACCTGGTCGAACACCAGCAGGTTGTCGGCCAGCATCCAGCTGCCGTCGGGGGGGTCGCCAGGGCCGGGCCCGTGCACCGGCACGGTGGGTTCGATCCAGCGGATCAATTCGTACCCCCAGGCTCCGAACAGCTGGCCAAGGGACGGCAGGCCAGGCACCGCCATGGGATGAATCGAGGCGAGGCATTCCCGCAGGATCTGGAAGGGGTTGCCCTCCAGGGCGTCACGGCGGCCATCGCGCCAGTGGCGTTCGGCCCGCTGACCGCGGCAGGTGAGGGTCCAGAGCGGATCGCCCACCACCACACTCCAGCGGCCCAGCCTCTCGCCACCCTCCACCGATTCCAGGAGCACGCCATGGCGTCCGCCCGCCCCCACCTTCAGCCAGGTGGTGAGGGGGGTTTCCAGGTCGGCGGGCCACCGTTTCCAGAGCGGCACAAAGGTGCGGCCGGCGAAGGCCTCGGCCCCACGGGCGACCTCCTGCAGGAAGGCGGTTCGGTCGGCGGCGCGATCGGTACCCGGCATCAGGTCGACAGGCAGGCAAAAAAAACGGGGCTTGCCAGCCCCGCCGTTATAGATGCTGGAGGGGACGAGGCTCAGACCTCGTAGGGTTCCTTGCCGCTGAACTTGAGGCTGGCGGGATTGGGGTTGGCGCCGATGCGGCGGGCGTTGTGCCCAACGATGGCGCGGCCCTCATTCACTTTCTCGGGGAAGACGCCATCCTTGGGATGCAGGAACTCGGTATCGCCACCGGGGTAGATCCGATAGATCTTGAAGTCTTCAATCCGGGGCTTGAACTTGGTGCGCAGTTGGGTGCCAAGGGCAAGACATTGCTCCTTGCGGGCGAAATACATCAGGTTTTCGCCCTCATGCATCTCGGCGGCTCCGCCGGTGGGCAGCTCAAACGCTTGGCCCGCCGTGCTGGTCCAGGTGATGGCGTATTTCTCTTCGGTTTCAGCAGAGTTGAGCAGGCCGCCCGTGCTGCCGATGAACTTCGGAAGTTGACCTTTCAGGGCCGTCGCTGGCATGGCTCAAGGACCGTTTCAGGCGGAACCTAGCACCGTGTTTCGGCCCCTTTCCTGGGGCTGGGCCCACTCTTCACACCCGTCAACAAAGGGGCGGTGGGGCGCCAGGATCGCTCTCTGCCACTGGGAAGAACACGGTGAGGCTGGAGCCCCCCCGCTCGGTGAGACGGCCCCCCAGTCGGTGGAAGAGCTGTTGGGTGGCCTGGCGGCTGAGCTGCAGGCTGCCGGTGCCGGGGTTCCAGCTCAACACCGGGCCCACCAGGTCGGTGGTGGGAGCAGCGGCCGCCTCGCTGTCGGCGCCGTCGGTTCGGCCGGCCGGATCGGTGCTGGTGAGCTGCAGTTTCAGCCTGGAGCCGGCGGGCTGGAGGCTGAGCCGCACCCGACTGCCGCTGGCCAGGCTGCGGCCGAAGCGGTCGATCAGGCCCCCCAGCATCGTTTCCAGCCGGGTGGGATCGCTCAGCACCGGCGGCAGGTCGGGTGCGATGGCCAGGGTGAGCAGCAGATCCCTGCGGGCCAGTTGGCGTTGCCAGAGGCCCTCCAGTTCCAGCAGCAGGTGGCTGAGATCGGTGCGGGCCAGTTCGCTGGCGCTGAGGGGCTGGCTCCGGCCCGGTTGACGCTGCAGCTCCGCTGCCAGGAAGATCAGGCCGAAGCGGTCGATCTGCTCACTGCATTCGCCGTCGATCTGCTCGAGGCGCTGGCGTACCACGGGGGGGAGTTCGGGGCGCCGCAGCAGCGAGCGAATCAGGGTGCGGATGGTGGCCAGGGGCGTGCGCACCTCATGGGTGAGGGCTTCCAGAAGCGTGAGTTCGGCCTGGGCCGCCCGGCGTGCACCAGGGCCATCCAGGCCCGCTTCCGGGGTCTGCAGGGGCCCCGCCGCAGGGCCGCTGCCCTGGGGACTGTGGGGGGCTGGGGTTCGCACCAGGGGTTGGAGGGTCACGCTCGGCGCCATGCCGGCCAGCCGTTGGGCCAGCAGGGGCCAGAACCGCATGGCCAGGCCGGGGTCGTTATCGAGTGGACCGAGCTGCTGGAGACACTGCCGGAGCCGGACCGCCTCAGCCGGGGCATCCTCCTGGAGGCGGCGGTTGAGCAGTTGCAGGCCCGTGGAGAGCACCGGTGGATCGAACCGCACCAGCAGCCGTCGCGCCTCGGCGGGGCCCTCCAGGGCCAAGCCCACCTGCACCTTGGGGGTGATCAACAGCAGCAGCGGGTCGGTGCCGTCGTCCTCCCGTAGGGGCAGGCGATGGAAGCTGAAGGGCCCGCTCTCCGGAGCGGCGTCCGGGTCACGGCGTCCGCTCAGGAGCGGTGGTGCCGGCAACAGCGTGCCGATCTCCTCCGGCGCCCACACCCAGCCCTGCAGGCCCTGCAGTAACGCCGGTTCGTAGAGCGCCGGCAGGGGCGCGGCCAGCCAGAGGCCCTGTGGTGCTCCGGCCCCGCGGCCCAGCAGGTCCTCCTGGAGGGTGGCCAGGGCTGCCCACCATTGGCGCCGAACGCTGTCGTCGTCACTGCCGCCAGCGGGCACCCCCCGGGCCAGTTCCCGCCGCAGATCCTCGAGGGTCACCCTTGCCTCAGCCATGCCCGGCCCCCTCCGGTGTTCCCCACCAGTCCATCACCAGCGGCTACTGCTGCGGCTTCGGCGCATCACGGCAGCGCAGAGCCCGAGCGACACGTAGTTCACCAGCATCGCCGAGCGGCCATAGCTCACCCAGGGGAGAGGGATGCCGGTCACTGGACCAAGCCCGATGGTCATGCAGATGTTGACAAACACCTGAAACATCAGCATGGCCCCGATTCCTACCACCACGAGGGATTCCACATCGGTGCGGGCCCGGGTGGCGATCTGGATCAGCCGCCAGCAGAGCAGGGCGTAGGCCAGCACCACCAGGGTGGAGCCGAGGAAGCCGGTTTCCTCGCCCAGGGCGCTGAAGATGAAATCGGTGTGTTGCTCCGGGATGAAGCGCAACAGGGTGAGGTGACCATGCATCAATCCGGTACCCCAGAGGCCGCCGGAGCCGATGCCCACCTTGCTCTGGAGCAGGTGGTATCCCCCCCCGAGGGGATCCTTGGAGGGATCGAGGAAGAGCACCAGTCGATCCCGCTGGTACTCCTTCAGGCCGTGCATCCAGAGGTAGGGAGTGAGCACCGCGAAGAGCCCCTGAACGGCCAGCACCGCCGCCAGGGCCGCGCGCTTCCAGGGCAGGGAGGTCCAGGCCAGCCAGCCCATCCAGGGGATCCACAGCACCAGGAGCCAGGGCTGGACCCCGGCCACGATTGCCGCCACCAGTGGCGATAGCAGCAGGGTGAGCCAGGGCAGGGGCAGGCCAGCCCAGAAGAGCATCACCAGCAGCACGGCGCCGAACACCAGGGAGGTGCCGAGGTCGGGCTGGATGAACACCAGGGCCCAGGGCAGGGTGATCAGACCTATGGGCCGCACCAGATCCACCGGGCGCTCTACTGGAAAACGGGAGAGCACCCCGGCCAGCAGCAGGATCGCCGCGAGCTTGGCGAATTCCGAGGGCTGGACATGGAAGCCGGCGATGCTGATCCAGCGCTGCGCCCCCAGGGCGGAGGTGCCCACAAACCGCACGGCCACCAGGCTCAGGATCGTGGCGCCGTAGATCGGCCACTGCAGGGATTGCACCCGCTCGATCGGTAGCCGGGCTACCAGCAGGGCCAGGACCATGCCCACCGCCGCCGTGATCCAGTGTTGGTACCAGTCGGCGTAGTCGGCCTGGCGCTGGGTGCTGGCAATCAGGATGCCGGCCAGCAGGGTGAGCCCGAGCGGGATCCCCCACAGCAGCAGGTCGGTGTTGGCGAAGAGGGACCGGCGACCACGGCCTCCCCTGGAGATGGAGCCGCGCCGGGTGGCAAGGCGGGTCACTGCGCTCAGGCCAGGGCCTTCCCGGCCCCGCAGCGGGAGGCCAGGTCGGCCGCCAGGGCCTGGAAGGCCCGGCCGCTGGCGGAGTCCGGAGCCGCCAGCACCACGGGCAGGCCCCGGTCGCCGCCTTCCTGGACGGCCATCTCCAGGGGCAGTTGGGCCAGCAGGGGCACGCCGGCCTCGTCGGCCAGGCGGCGGCCGCCGCCGCTGCCGAAGATCGGATAGCGCCGCTCGGGCAGGTCAGGGGGGATGAAGGCGCTCATGTTTTCCACCACGCCCAGCACCTCCACACCCATCTGCAGGAACATGGCCAGGCCGCGCCGGGCGTCCTGGAGGGCCACCTGTTGGGGGGTGGTCACGATCACCACGCCGGCCATCGGGACCGCCTGGGCCACGGTGAGCTGGGCGTCGCCGGTGCCGGGCGGTAGGTCCACCACCAGCACATCCCGCTCGCCCCAGGCCACCTGATAAAGAAACTGGCGGATGATGCCGTTGAGCATGGGACCCCGCCAGATCACCGGCTGGTTTTCCTGGATCAGCAGGCCCATCGACACCATGGCGATGCCGCAGGTTTCAATCGGCACCAGGATCTGCTCGCTGCCGTCCCCACCCCGCACCTCGGGGGAACGGTCGGCCACGCCCAGCATGGTGGGGGCATTGGGGCCGTAGATATCCGCATCGAGCAGACCCACCTTGAGGCCCTGGGCGGCCAGGGCGCAGGCCAGATTGACGGCCACAGTGCTTTTGCCGACCCCACCCTTGCCGCTGCTGACGGCGATCACCTGACGCACCCCGGGCACGGGTTGGCGGGGAGGCATCTGACCATGGCCCCCGGGGCCATGGCCGGCGGCTCCGATTGCGCCACCGGAGGGGGCGGCTGCGCCCTCGGCCGCTGCCGGCTGGGCCAGTTCGATCTGCACATCCAGGATTCCCGCGACCCCCAACAGGGCCTGGCGGATTTCGGTGGCGATGCGGGCCTGCTGGCTGGCGGCAAAGCTCGGCAGCGCCAGCCGCAGCACGGCCCTCTCGCCCTGATGCCGCACCTGGCTGATCCAGCCGAGATCGAGCAGGCTGCGTCCGCTGCCCGCATCCTGCAGGGGCTCTAGGGCCGCGTGAAGCGCCGCAGCAGCCGGTTCGCTCAGGGCTTCGGCCGCCTGGTCTGGAGTGGCCATCCGGTGCGTTTGGGCCGCAGGAAAAATGGATCCTAGGGGGGTGCAGCCATGGGCTCCCGGCCGTGACAGAGCCTCTCGGGGGCTTGTGCCCGACCCCACCGGACTGAAAAGGTGGGCCCAACCCCTGCGTCCCGATGGGCGCAACCCCCGCATGGCCACGCCCCTTCCCCCTCCCCCCGCCGATTCCCGCAGCCGCGCCAGGGCACTGCTCATGGGACTGCAGGACTCGATCTGCGCCGGCCTGGAGCAGTTGGATGGCGAAGGGCGATTCCAGGAAGAGAGCTGGGAGCGGCCGGAGGGTGGGGGCGGTCGTTCCCGGGTGATGAAGGCCGGTCGGCTGTTCGAGCAGGGCGGTGTGAACTTCTCCGAGGTCCAGGGGGAGCACCTGCCCCCTTCAATCCTCAGCCAGCGGCCTGAGGCCGAGGGCCAGCGCTGGTTTGCCACCGGCACCTCAATGGTGCTCCACCCCCGCAGCCCCTATATCCCCACCGTTCACCTCAATTACCGCTATTTCGAGGCCGGGCCCGTGTGGTGGTTTGGCGGTGGCGCCGACCTCACCCCCTACTACCCCTTCCTGGAGGATGCCCAGCACTTCCACCGCACCCTCAAGGGCGCCTGCGATGGGGTGGATACGGCCTATTACCCGGTGTTTAAGCGCTGGTGCGATGAGTATTTCTACCTGCGCCACCGTGGTGAGACCCGCGGCGTGGGTGGAATTTTCTACGACTACCAGGATCCGGCCGGCGTGCTTTACAAGGGCTCCGATCCGGCCGGCCCCGCCGCTGCCGCAGGCGCCGCCGCCGGGGCGATCGACCAGGGCTGGGAGCAGCTCTTCCAGTTGGCCTCGGCCTGTGGCCATGCCTTCCTGCCCAGCTACCTGCCGATCGTGGAGAAGCGCCAGGGCCTGCCTTGGGGGGAACGCGAACGGGAGTTCCAGCTCTACCGCCGGGGGCGCTATGTGGAGTTCAACCTGGTCTTCGACCGCGGCACGATTTTCGGCCTCCAGACCAACGGCCGCACCGAATCGATCCTGATGTCGCTGCCGCCGCTGGTGCGCTGGGAATATGCCTATGCCCCGGAGCCGGGCAGCCGCGAGGCCCTGCTCACCGAGGTGTTCACCCGGCCCCAGAACTGGCTGGAGGACGGCTCCCTGGTCGATCGCTGCGCCCCCCACCAGGCGGTGGGCTGAGCAAGGGGCCTCTGGCCGCTTGCTCCAGGTGGCTTCCAGGAGCCCCGGGGTTTAGGGAAGCTGGGACTGGGACTGGGGGGACTGCTGCCCCATCGCCGCCGCCGGGTTGCTTCCAGGCGCCGCGATGCCGCGCTGCAGGGCATAGACGATCCGCTGGGCGATGTACTTAATCGTGCGCTCCCGGGTGCGGGGATCCCGCAGCGAGGCCTCGAGCGGACCCTCCAGCTTGCCCACTTCGAGCAGGGCGATGCCCCGCTTGGGTCCCCCAAGCCGGTCGCGGAAGTTCATCGGGAAGGCGCCGAATTCCTGGGCCAGGCTTTCGTCGATCGTGCTGAACGGGCGGTGCAGGGGCGGGATCAGGCCGGATCCAACCCCCGAGCTGCCATAGGCATCGAAGTGGATCTCCAGGGCATAGCCCCCGGCGGCGGCGTGGTCGCGCCCCACGCTCCAGTTGGTGCCGGCCTCGTCGCCGCTGAGCATGGTGCGCACCGGCGGAATATGGAAATTGATGTTGAGGCCCCGCTGCCGGCCCAGCACCGCCACGGCATGGGCCACCTGGAGGCACCAATAGTGCTCATCGCTGATGCCAGGCCGCATCGGTGGAGCTCCGTAGAGGCCCACCGCCTCGCCGCTGGTGCCGGAGCCCCCAATGCCCTGGGCATCGGCATGGCCGGCCATCATCAGGATTGGGATTCCTTGGGTCACACCGCGCGAGCCCACCCAGTCCTTGGGAAGGGCGGAGCGGGGCCCGAGCAGGGGATCCACGGCGGGTGCTGGTGCGGCACCACCGAGACTGGACACCGCCTGGGCCCTGCCGGCAGCAGGCAGGGAGAGCTGGAGGGCCGCCAGGCCTATCAGGGCCGTGGCCAGCGGGATCACCCGATGACGCCGTTCCGTGGATCGTGGAGAAAGCATCGGTCGCTCAAACGGTGGTTGGGGGGGAAGGGCGCTAGATGGGCGAGGAGAGCAGCCGTCCATCGCTGGCGAGTTGAAGGGTGGCTCCGAGCTCGGTTTCGATGGCGATCAGTTCGTCGCGGTGGGCCCGCAGCCGCAAGGTGCTGCCCAGGGCGCTATCACCATCGAGGAGGCGTAGCTCGAAAGTCTCGGCCCGTTCGGCCCGGCGCCGGTAGAGGAGCCCCGCTGCCGGGCCGAGCAGCGCCAGCAGCAGGGGCCACCAACCCAGCTGAGGAAGGAGCTGGCGAATGACCAAGGCGAGGCAGGCGGCGCCCACGGCCCCCAGCAGCGAAAGCAGAACCGCCAGTGGCGTGCTGGCACCCACCTCACCGCGGAAACGCAACAGGCTGCGCTCGGGGTCTCCGGTTTCGGTGCGCCAGCCGCGGCTGGTGAGCCAGGCGGAAAGACCCTCCAGCACCTCGAGGGCGGGGCGGGGGGAATGGACCTCCACCACGGTGGTGCGGTCCTTGCTGGCGGCCCGCAGGAAGAAGACCAGACCGACCGCCATCAACAGGGTGAGCAGCAGGGTGGAGGCCAGGGTGGGCATCGGAACCTGCAGCAACGTGAACCATTCTCCCCCATCACCTTGGGAGCGGTCTGGGGCACGATGAACAAATTCCAGCCTCCGGCGCTCCGTTCCGGCGAATCCATGACCCAGGCCCGTGCCGCCTCCGCCCCCTCCGTGCCACCGGCCCGCTTCGCCGTGTTCGACGGCGACCTCGATGCCAGCTGGGAGGACCTCTACGGTTCGGCAGCGGCCCTGGCGATCGACACCGAGGCCATGGGCCTGATCCATGGCCGCGACCGGCTCTGCCTCGTCCAAATCTGTGATGCCCACGACAACGTCAGCTGCATCCGGGTAGCCCGGGGCCAGCGGGAGGCCCCCCGCCTCAAGGCGCTGATGGAGAATCCGGCCATTGAGAAAGTGTTCCACTTCGCCCGCTTCGATGTGGCAGCCCTGGCCGAGAACCTCGCGATTGCCGTGGATCCGATCTTCTGCACCAAGATCGCCAGCCGGCTGGCCCGCACCTATGCCCCGCGCCATGGCCTCAAGGACGTGGTCAATGAACTGGTTGGCGTGGAGCTCGACAAACAGGCCCAGAGTTCGGATTGGGGCCAGGTGGATGAGCTCAGTGAAGCCCAGCTGACCTATGCCGCTGGGGATGTGCGCTGGCTACTGGCCGCCCGCGACCGGTTGGAAAGGATGCTGCGCCGGGAGGATCGCTGGGATCTCGCCCGCCGCTGCTTTGCTTGCATCCCCGTTTTCTCCGACCTCGATCGCCAGCGCTTTGGCTCGGTGTTTGAGCACTGAGCCCCCTGCCCATGCGGCCCGACTCAGTCCTCAAGCATGAAATTCACATCGTTGCCCACGGCCTCCAGCAGATCGTTGAGCAGGGGCCCGTTGTCGACGCCGGCGGTGTTGGCCTCCTCCAGCATCAGAATGGCCAGGGCTTCGCGGGCGGCGCTGTCGCGGGTGCCCTCCTGGGCGGCGCGGATCTCCACCTTGCGGCGGGCCGCCGATTGGCTGATGCCCAGCCGGGTGGCCAGGCGACCGCAGGCGGCGTTGTAATTGCGGTCCGGGATGCCGGCCATTGGGGAGGAAGTAGGTGGGCTCCATCATCCTCGGCGCCTTGGCGGTTGCTTTGGCGGTTGCCGTGGCCGCGATCGATCAGCCCGGCTTGAGCAGCCTGGCGGCGATGGCCAACGCCAGCCCTTCGCTGCCGCCCTCCGGTCCCATCCGTTCGCGGCCGATGAACCCCAGCCGTTCCCGTTCCGCCCGGTTGGCGAGCAGCGCCCCGAGTTGCTCCGCGAGCTCCTGGGGGCCCTGGCAGGGGCGCACCGCCCCGCCCAGCAGGCGGCTCTGGCGCCGCGCGAAGCCCGCCTTGAACTGCGGCCCCGGTCCCGGCAGGGAGAGGGCCGGCACCCCCAGGCCCACCAGTTGCTCGGTGGCGGTGCCGGCGGTGGCTAGGCCCACCTCACTCCAGCCGGCCCAGGCCCCGAACTGGCCGGGGCCTACCAACAGCCGCAGGGGCCCCCGCCGCCAGGCCATCGCTGCCCCACTGCCGGCGGGTAGGGCCATGGGCTCGAACCCCCTTTGGCGCAGCAGTGGTGCCAGGGCCTCCGGTTCCGGTCGGTTGCCGGTGGCCAGCAGCACGGTGGTGGGTTCGCCATCGCTAGGCAGGGCCGCCAGCAGGCGCACCAGGTTGCCGAGGGCCTCCGGAAGCCGACTGCCCGGCAACAGCAGCAGCCGCCGTTGTCCCGCTAGCCATGCCGGCAGGGGTTCGGCGGAGAAGCCATCCATCATCGGGTTGCCGGGGGCGGTGGCCTCCACCCCATGGCGCCGCAGGCCCCGGGCGGTGAGGGGGTCGCGCACCGCCACCAGACGACAGCGGCGCCGGGCCATCAGGGCCCATTCCCAGGGATCCCATTCGCTGCCCTTGAGCCGGTGGTAGCCATCGGCCAGAGGGGTATGGCCCCAGCCCGGCGGCGGCGGGGAGGCCCAGGTGTGGTCACTCTTGGGGGTGCCGATGAAGCCGTAGGGCCCGCCGGCCGCCCAGGCCAGCAGCAGCGGCAACAGGTCGCCCACCGCCAGGATCGGGTCGCCGCCCAGGCCCCAGCGGCGCACCAGCCGCCACTGCTGCCAGCTCAGCAGCGGCAGGCCGGCGGCCAGGTCGCCCAGCAGGCCCCGCAGGCTCTGGTTGCTGAAGCCGCCGCTGGGCAGGTCTCGGCGCGGACCCATCCGGTGCAGGGCCCCGGCCGCCTCGGCGCCGGCGAAGGCCTGGCCCTTGCCCACCAGCGGCAGCACCGCCACCTCCACCGCTGGGCGCAGACGCCGAAGGGCCTCCACCACCCTCAGGGCGATGAGGTCCTCCCCATGGCCGTTGCTTAGGACCAGCAGTCGGGAGGGCATGCCATGGCTGATACGATCCGCTTTCGGGAGTTTGCTCCCGGGCCGGCGGCATGGCCAAGTGGTAAGGCAGAGGATTGCAAATCCTTTACCCCCAGTTCGAATCTGGGTGCCGCCTTTGGTAAGGGATTGGGGGTCAGCTTCTTAGGGCTCTCCCAACCTGTCCGTTGGTCCTGCAACGGCCTGCGGCCCCGGCTGCTTCCCACCGGGGCCGCAGCCGGCGCGGTTTGGCACCATCACGCCGCCCCCGGTGCCGCCTCCGGTCTGCTGCGGTGGAAAGCCTTGGCCCGCAGTAGGGCTTGGCCCTGC
>Ga0114979_10001184_pt1 | contig 17522 bp, 16 predicted proteins | sample S_140625_EF_Meta_FD_87315 | JGI IMG/M metagenome (GOLD analysis project Ga0114979, IMG submission 87315) | Freshwater microbial communities from Lake Simoncouche, Canada to study carbon cycling - S_140625_EF_MetaG | ecosystem: Environmental > Aquatic > Freshwater > Lake | place: Lake...
GCCTGGCTCATGGCTGCGATGATGCCAGCGCCGACGGCCGTTCGTCACCGCCGACCGCCGGCTTGCCCCCCGTCCTCCTGAGATGACCAGCAGCCCCGCCAGCCCCGACCTGCGCCGCTGGATCCGCGACATCCCTGATTTTCCCAAGCCCGGCATCCTGTTCCGGGATCTCACCCCACTGATGCGCGACCCGGCCGGCTGGCGCGAAACCGTGCGCCAACTGGCCGAAATCACCGAGCGACTCAAACCCGACCTGATCGTGGGGATTGAATCGAGGGGATTCATCGTGGGCACCAGCCTGGCCACGGCCCTCGGCCTGGGGTTCGTGCCGGTGCGCAAGCCCGGCAAGCTGCCGGGGGAGGTGCATGGGGTGGACTACGAGCTGGAATACGGCAGCGATCGTCTGGAAATCCACGTCGATGGCTTTGAAGACTCCCCCCGAATCCTGATTGTCGATGATCTGCTGGCCACCGGTGGCACCGCCGAAGCCTGCGGCCAGCTGGTGCGTTTGGCCGGTGGCGAGATCGTCGGCTTTGCGTTCGTGGTCGAACTGGCCGACCTGGGGGGCCGTCAACGCCTTCCCGCCGGAGTGGCCGTGGAATCCCTGGTCACCTATTGAGGGAGGCTCAGGTCTGCAGGTCCTGCCAGTCCAGGACCTGCTCCAGTTGCTCCAGGCTGATCAGACCAAAGCGCCACAGCACCACCGGCAAAGGCGCCTGCTCGACCCCAGCCTGGCGGATTCCCATGGCGAGCGCGCTCTCACTAAGGCCCAATTGGTGTCTTAAGAAACGCAACAACGCCTGGGCCGGCGGCGGCTGGGGGGAGCTGCTGATCACCATGGCTTGCCAGGGGTCGAAAAGGCCGGCAGCCCCACTGGGCTGCCGGCGGCAGGGACGGATCCTCCCCAGCTGGGGGGCCAGGGCCCCAGGGTCATGGGGCCCAGGGCCAGCCGGCGCAGGGCCGCGGAGCGCCGCAGGCCAGTCAAGGCCAGGGCCCGCAGGGGAAGCAGCAGGGGTTGGCGATTGGAGAACAAACGCACCAGGAGATCGGTGAACCCAAGGGTGAGCAGCACATCGGGCCGGCGCCGCCGGCCGTAGGCGGCCCCGAGGCGGTGGGGAGCCAGGCGTCCAGCACTGGCCCTCTGGGCCAGGTCCATCAACGTCTGAACATCGCGCCAGCCCAGGTTGAGGCCCTGCCCCCCCACTGGATGGCAGCGGTGGCCACTGTCTCCGACCAAAACAGTGTTGCCCCGATGCAGACGATGGGCCAGCTGGAGAGCCACAGGAAAGGAGCGGGGCCGATCGAAGAGCACCTCGGGCTGGAGCGCCCCGGGTAGGGCCCCTGCCAGGGCATCGAGAAAGGCCGTATCACTCAGACTTTCCAGCCTGCGGCAACGCCAGGCCGGAGCACTCCAAACCAATTGGTGACGCCCCCCTCCCATGGGCAGCACGGCGAAGGGACCCTCCGGCCTCAGGATCTCCCAGGCCTGATCCGCCGCAGCCCCCCGCAGACCCACTTGGGCCGTCAGACAGGCTTGACCGTATGCATGGTGCCATTGGCCAATCCCCTGTTGCCGTCGGGTGGGGGAATCGGCCCCATCCGCGGCTACCACAAGATCGAAGCCAGCCCAATCGCCGGGGGGAGATAAAGGGCTCGCCACTCCCCCCAGGACCATCGCGATGGCTGGGTTGGCCTCAAGCCGCTCGAACAACAGGGCCATCAAAGGCCCATGGCTGCCGATCCAACCAACGGCGGCAGCCTGGGATCCGAGGTCGACGCCCCTGAAGTCGACCGACCGGCCCAGGGCCCCATCAACAAGATGGAGCTGGCCAAAACCGCTGAGATGGGGCGCCAGGGCCGACCAAAGGCCAAGTCGCTGCAGCAATAGGCGGCTGGAATGGGTGAAGGCATAGGCCCGCTGGCTCTCCAGCAGGCGCTGCCTGGGCAGGGGATCAAAAAGCTGGACGCGCCAGCCGGCTGCCGCCAGAGCCAGGGCGGCCAGGGCACCGGTGGGGCCGGCCCCATTCACCCTGGCGGATAACTTGGCGCCCATGGCAAAGCTCGGAAAAAGCAAGCATCAAAAACCGCGCCCCCAGAAAGAAGCGCGGTGGGAGGCTAGAGGGCTTGGATCGGCCGAATGACGATCAACCCAGACCCAGCAACCCGCGGGTGAAGGCCTCGCCGCCCAGGGCAAATTCAGTGGCCAACAGGGCAATGAAGCCGAGCATGGCCATGCGGCCATTCAGCTTTTCGGCCCGTTCGTGGAAACCCCAGCCGTTTTCGACGGACACAACTTCCATCCTGGGCTCGGAGGCGAAAGCATTGAGGCGACCGCCGTCTTCGGTGGTGACAGTGGCGCCGCGGATGACGGCGGGTGCGGAGGAGGCCATGGGCTGATTCCTTGCGAAGTGTTACAAAGACTGTAACGCATTATTGCGACGGGTGCGGGCCGGCTCACCGCAGGCGGCGCAAGCAGAGCTCCTCGAATGCCGACCGCAACAAATAGGGGTATTCCCCAACCCACAGCTTGGGCTGGGGCAACCAGGCATCAGTCAAGGCCCCAACCCTGGAAAAATCCCGACGGTCACTCAAAACCACCAGCCGCACCACCATGCCGCGCCGGATGGCCTGGTGGGCTTTCTCCATAGGAAACCGCACACGACCCAGGTAGCCGTCCTCGTCTTCCAGGTCCAGGCAGAGCCAGGTACGGCGATTTTCGACCATCTCCAGGCGCCCACTCTGGTCAGACTGCTCGCGCCGATCTTCCACTACCTCTCGGGTGAACAGATCGCCCACCACCCCTTCAAACAGCGCGGCAGAGGGATAACGGCGCAGCACCGCATTGCGCCGACCTGCCTCCAGGATCGGCCCCCAGAGGAGATACAGCACCAGGACGACGCCGATCACCAGAAATACCGGGCCCAGGGAGCTGGAGAACAACAGGGTCTGGCTGATCAACAGGGAAATCACGCCGCCGATGGTCGAAATCAGCACCCGTTGCAGCAATTGCCGTGGTTCGCGACTGCAGGCATTGAACTGGGGACCGGTGGCCACCGCCGGAATCAGGCGGCTCAGTTGGTCTTGGTTAAGGGGAATCAGCATCGGGATCGGGATCCGCCGAAGGCGGTCAAGGCATCAAAGCAGCCGTTCGAGGCCATAAACCAACGTGGGCAGGGAGCGCACGCGACGCAGACAAAGGAGCACCCCAGGCATGTAGGCGCTGCGGTCAATCGTGTCGTGGCGCAGGGTGTAGGTCTCGCCAGGGGCCCCGAACAGGACCTCCTGATGGGCCACCAAACCGGGCAAGCGCACCGAATGCAGTCTCAGGCCACTGGGACGCAGGCCACCGCGACAACCCGCCAGGGTCTCGTGCTCTTCCACCTGGGGCGCATTGAACGACTTGCCCAGGTCCTCCATTAATTCCGCCGTCTTGATACAGGTACCGCTGGGGGCATCAGCCTTGCGGTTGTGATGCAGCTCGGTGAGTTCGGCATAGTCATAGAAACGGGCGGCAGCGGCGGCGGCCTGCTGCAACATCACCATGCCCACCGAAAAATTGGGGATCACCGCCCCACCGATCCCAGCCTTGGCCGCGAACTCAACCAGATCGGCCAGTTGTTGCGGACCCAGGCCCGTGGTGCCGATCACCGGATGGACCCCATAGGCGATCGAGGCCCGCGTGTGCTCGAAAACCACGCTGGGATGGGTGAAGTCCACCAGCACGGCGGCCCCTTCGGGCCCGTCCCGACGCACGGCCTGGCTGGCCTGACACAGACAACCTTCGAAATCGGCGGTTACTGCCACATCTAGATCTCCCAGGCCCAGTTCCTGACCAACATCGACGCCCTCCTTGTCCGGAGTGGTATCGATCGCCCCGACTAGGACGCAATCCCCAGAGCTACTGACAGCCTTGACCACCTCAGCCCCCATTCGGCCAAGGGCACCGGCCACCACCACGGGGATTGGACGAGGATGCATCATCGCAACTGGAACTCTGCTGCCGAGCCTATGGGAGCCGCCCCGAAGACCGCCGCCAAGCGGTCAAGCGGACGCATACACATCGGAGCCGGTCAATTCGCGCAACAGGGAGACAAACAAAGGATCTTTTCCCATATCTCGGCACCAGAGCACGATGGTCTTGACATTCCACTGGGCCAGGCTGGTGGAATGGCCTGCAAGGGCGGCAGCATCCAACCATTTCCCCCCTAGTACAAGCTTGCCTTGGTGGCCATGGGCAATCAGATGCAAGCGATCAACCGGGAGGCCCCGCTCGCGGCGCTGCCGAAGCTGCTCGCTGATTTCGAGCAAGGGCCGATCCACCTGACCCAGAGGCAACCAGGAATCGCTTTGGGAGGGCCCGATGCCGGCCATCTCGGCACTCAGTTCATCGGTCATAAAATAACCATCAGCGACGATCAACTCCTGGTGGGGTGTTTGATCCAGGCAACTTTCCAGCTCAGCAAGAGGATTAACGTAATTCATTGCCTCGATGGACAGGATTTGCTTGAAACTGAAATTAAATTGGCCGGCCTGCAGATTAGATAGAAAAAGCTATCTAATCTCTTTGTTAAAGTTAATATAAAAATTTAACAATCAAGATAAAATAAAGGCCTGACAAAATCTTTTTAAGAAAGAATTGATTTTAAAGTATTACATTTCGAACGGTTCAATTAAAGATCAAATCAAGCTTACCACCAATTTCATGCCTATTTAAGATTGCATTTACTTAGAATTTATATTCCGTTTGGGCCTCCCTGAAAACCGCGGAGAACAGCCCCACAAAAACCCTGCTATGGCAGGGGGTTCAGGGTCGACGGCAAAGTGCGGCTGACTAGCGATAAGCAGCTCCAGCCCAGTCAAACTTTAGATTGATTTAATCTTTCTGCAGCCTGATTGCGAATTGCGACGGAGCCCTAGACAAGTCCCCCCTAGTCCTAGGTCAGCATCGAGCCCGACCTGATTCTGGGGTGAAAGGGCTGGCAAAAAGCCAATAAAGTCAGTGGCGGCATAGCAACCACCCGCCCCACCCACCGCTGGAATTGGGCAAGGGACTGGAGGCCGGATCGCCTTGAAGCCCCCAGCTACCCAGAGGGCCGGCCCGTAAAGCCTTGTCCAAAAGGCACGCAAACCAGCCCCGGCCTACGTAGGCTGCTTAACATTGCTCAACCAACAGCCTTATGTTCACCCAGGTCCGCTCCGCCAACCGCCGGGTCAGCCCTGAACATGGCGATGGCCGGTCCTTGATGCGGGCTGTCTACGTGGTGCTGGAGCCCCAGTACCAAAACGCCCTGACCAGTGCTGCCACCAGCATCAATGAACAAAACAGTGGTCTGGCGGTAGAGCTGAATGGCTATCTGATTGAAGAGCTGCGGGATCCAGAAAATTACAAGCAATTTTGTGAAGATGTCGCCCAAGCCGATGTCTTTATCGCCTCCCTGATTTTCATCGAGGATCTGGCCCAGAAGGTGGTCGAAGCCGTGGCGCCCCATCGCGACCACCTCAAGGCTGCAGTGGTGTTTCCTTCGATGCCAGAGGTGATGCGCCTCAACAAGCTGGGCACTTTTTCGATGGCCCAGCTGGGCCAGAGCAAGAGCGCCATTGCCCAGTTCATGAAAAAGCGCAAGGAGAAGGGAGGCAGTGCCGGGTTCCAGGACGCCATGCTCAAACTGCTCAACACCTTGCCCACAGTCCTGAAATATCTGCCGGTGGAAAAGGCCCAGGACGCCCGTTCCTTCATGCTCAGCTTCCAATATTGGCTGGGCGGCACACCGGATAATCTGCGCAACTTCCTGTTGATGTTGGCGGATAAATACGTCTTTCCCCGGGGGGAAGATGGCCGTCCCCAGTTGGAAGTGGCCGAACCAGTGGTGTTTCCCGATCTGGGCCTCTGGCACCCCCTGGCCCCGACAATGTTTGAGGACCTCAAAGAATATCTCAACTGGAATACCAGCCGCAGCGACCTCAGTGAAAAGGCGAAGCGAGGTCCTGTCATTGGCCTAGTCCTGCAACGCAGCCACATCGTCACCGGCGATGAAGCCCATTACGTGGCCGTGATTCAGGAATTGGAATACCGCGGCGCCACCGTCATCCCGGTCTTCTGCGGGGGCCTGGATTTCAGCAAACCGGTCAACGCCTTCTTCTACGACCCCCTCAACCCGGAAACCCCTTTAGTGGATGGGGTCGTCAGCCTGACGGGCTTTGCCCTGGTGGGCGGTCCGGCCCGCCAGGACCACCCCAAGGCGATCGAAGCCCTCAGCCGCCTGAACAGGCCTTACATGGTGGCCCTGCCCCTGGTCTTTCAAACCACTCAGGAATGGCAAGAGAGCGACCTGGGGCTGCATCCTGTGCAAGTGGCCCTGCAAATCGCCATTCCCGAGCTGGACGGCGCCATCGAACCGATCGTCCTTTCGGGCCGCGATGACGCCACCGGCAAGGCCCACACCCTCCAGGATCGGGTGGAAGCCATCGCCGAACGCTCGATTCGCTGGGCCTCGCTGCGCATCAAACCCCGCGCCGACAAAAAGCTGGCGATCACGGTCTTCAGCTTCCCTCCTGATAAGGGCAACGTTGGTACCGCCGCCTACCTGGATGTCTTCGGTTCAATCTACCGGGTCCTCGAAGAAATGAAAGCCAAGGGCTACGACATCCAGGACATGCCCCGCAGCCCCAAGGCCCTGATGGATGCGGTGCTCCAGGATCCGGAAGCCCTGGCAGGGGCGCCGGAACTGGCCATCGCCCATCGCATGAGTGTGGCCGAATATGAGCGGCTCACCCCCTATTCGGGCCGTCTCGAAGAGAACTGGGGCAAACCACCCGGCAATCTCAACTCCGATGGCACCAACCTTTTGATTTACGGACGCCACTTCGGCAACATCTTCGTCGGCGTTCAACCAACCTTCGGCTACGAAGGGGATCCCATGCGCTTGCTTTATTCCCGCAGCGCCAGTCCCCACCACGGCTTTGCGGCCTACTACACCTATTTAGAGAAAGTCTGGCAAGCCGACGCCGTCCTCCACTTCGGCACCCACGGCTCCCTTGAATTCATGCCTGGCAAACAGATGGGCATGAGCGAGACCTGCTATCCCGACTCCCTGATCGGCTCCCTGCCCAACCTTTACTACTACGCCGCCAACAATCCTTCTGAGGCCACCATCGCCAAGCGGCGTGGCTACGCCGCGACGATTAGTTATCTGACACCGCCCGCCGAAAATGCTGGTCTCTACAAAGGCCTCAAAGAACTCGGAGAACTGGTGGGCTCCTACCAACAGCTACGGGAGAGTTCCCGTGGTGTCCAGATCGTCAACGCGATCATGGAAACGGCGCGCCAATGCAACCTTGATAAGGATGTCAACCTGCCGGAAGTCGATGGGTCCGAACTGAGCCAGGATGAGCGGGATGGGGTGGTCGGCTCGGTTTATCGCCAATTGATGGAAATCGAGAGCAGGCTGTTGCCCTGCGGGCTGCACACCATCGGCAAACCGCCCACCGCCGAAGAAGCGATTGCCACCCTGGTCAGCATTGCCGCCCTTGAGCGCGAAGAGGAAGAGTTGCGTTCGCTGCCGGGCCTGTTAGCGGAAGCCCGGGGACGCACGATCACGGAGATCTACAAAGGCAATGACAACGGCATCCTGGCCGATGTTGAACTCAACCGCACCATCACCGAAACCTGTCGCGCGGCGGTTGGGGCCATGGTGCGCCAAGTGACCGGCAGCGATGGGCGTGTCAATCTGCGGCGCAACTTCGGCTGGTTCTTCGACCTGTTTGAGCGCCTGGGTTTCAAAGTACCAAGTCCTTGGCTGGCGGCATGCCGCAGTGCCGGCTTCGGCACCATTAACCAGATTGAGCTGGACAAACAATTCGCCTATCTGCGTTTTTGCCTTGAGCAGATTTGTGCCGATATGGAAATGGAGAGCCTGCTGAAGGCCCTCGATGGTGAATACGTGCTGCCCGGTCCTGGGGGCGATCCGATCCGCAACCCAGGGGTGCTACCCAGTGGCAAGAACATCCACGCCCTAGACCCCCAATCCATTCCCACCAAAGCCGCGATTGCTTCGGCCAAGGTGGTTGTGGACCGCTTGATCGAGCGGCAAAAAGCAGAACAGGGCAACTGGCCTGAAACGATTGCCTGCGTGCTGTGGGGTACGGACAACATCAAGACCTATGGGGAGTCCCTGGCCCAGATCCTTTGGTTTATTGGTGTGCGGCCCATGAGTGATTCCCTGGGTCGGGTTAACAAACTGGAACTCATTTCCTTGGAAGAATTGGGACGCCCTCGCATCGATGTGGTGGTGAATTGCAGCGGCGTCTTCCGCGACCTATTCATCAACCAAATGGGCCTGATCGACCAAGGCGTCAAAATGGCGGCCGAGGCTGATGAGCCCCTTGAAATGAACTTTGTGCGCAAACACAGTCAGGAGCAAGCAGCAGAACAAGGTATTTCCCTGCGAGAAGCGGCAACAAGGGTGTTCTCCAATGCGAGCGGCAGCTACAGCTCTAACGTCAATCTTGCAGTCGAAAATAGCACATGGGAAGAGGAAGGCGAATTACAAGAGATGTATTTATCCCGCAAGACATTTGCCTTCAATGCCGACAACCCTGGCGAGATGAATCAAAAGCGTGAAGTCTTCGAGTCGGCCATGAAAACCGCCGATGTCACCTTCCAGAATCTGGATTCGGCCGAAATCTCACTCACCGATGTCAGCCACTATTTTGATTCTGATCCCACCAAACTGATTGCTGGTTTGCGGGATGACGGCAAGGCACCGACCAGCTACATCGCCGATACCACCACCGCCAACGCCCAAGTGCGCTCCTTGAGCGAGACCATTCGTCTCGACTCGCGCACAAAGCTCCTCAACCCCAAGTGGTACGAGGGCATGCTTAATTCGGGCTATGAAGGGGTTAGAGAAGTGGCCAAACGGCTCAACTTCACCCTGGGCTGGAGCGCAACCAGTGGCGCCGTGGACAATTTTGTCTATGAAGAAGCCAATGACACATTCATCAACGATCCCGAAATGCGCCAGCGGCTGATGGATCTCAACCCCCATAGCTTCCGCCGAATTGTCAGCACCCTGCTCGAAGTCAATGGTCGTGGCTACTGGGAAACCAGCGATGAAAATATAACCCAACTCCAGGAAATTTACCAGGAGATTGAAGATCGGATTGAGGGGGTCAAAAACTAAGCATGAATCAAATGGCTCTCCATTTTTTCAAATAATATTCTTAAGTCCAGCAGACAGGTCTGACTCGCGGGCGGCGTCACAGCAACGCTGGCTGGCTGCCGCTTCCGCCAGGCCCGGCACCATCGGCCGCCCCTCCGCAATCGCCGCCGCCCAACAACCGATCAGACGCCGCACCGGGGCGATGCGCCCATCGCTCCAGATGCGTGGGAAAGCCAGGGCGGGATCCGGAGCTAATTCCGTCAACCCCGGATCCCCCTGCCGCCCTCTCCAAAGACGGAAACCATGGACATAGTCCGCCTGGTTGGGGGAACCCAGCACAAAGGTGGCCTCACTGCCATGCAGTTCGAGCCAGCAGCCGCGCCCGTGCCGGGCCACCGAGGCCAAACTGAGCTGGGCTGGCACCCCTCGGCCCCAACCATCTTCCAATTGGAGCTGCACCAGGGCGATGTCCTCCGCATCCACCGTGGCCATGGGGCCACCGAGGCCCAGGGGCCGCTCGGGAATCGCCGTACAGAGACTGGCCTGGAGCCGGCGACTGGGGCCCACCAGCCAATGCAACATGTCAAAAGCATGGGTGCCCAGGGCCCCCAGCACGCCCCCACCCGCAGCCGCCTGGGAATACCAGCTCCAGGGGCGGCTGGCGTCAGCCCGACTGCTCATCAGCCAGTCGACCTTGATCAGCCAGGGCTCCCCAAGGGCCCCTTCGGCCAACAGGGCCGCCAATTGCTGGAACAAAGGCACTGCCCGATATTCGAAATCCACCGCCACCACACAGCCCTGGTGCAGGGCCAGCTTTTGCAGGGCCAGCACCTGGTCGCTGTGGAGGGCCACCGGCTTTTCGAGCAGCAAATGCTTACCGGCCCGAAGTGCCGCCTGCGCCAGGGCAAAACGGGGGGCGGGCGGAGTGGCGATCACCACCGCATCCAAGGCGGGATCGGCCAGCATCGCCTCAAAATCAGTGAAGCCAGGGAGATCGGCCTCAGCGCACACCCCGTCGAGTTTTTGCTGGCGGGGGTGCCAGAGGGCCACGGGCTCGGTGGCGGGGCAATCGCGCAGGGCCGGCAGATGGACCGCTGCGCCAAATCCCAACCCGGCCACGGCAACCCGCAGGGGTCCCGTGGCGGAGGGCTCAGCCACGGGACCCGTCCTGACCCTGGAGCAGCACGGCACCGGCGGCGCACACCTCGTTGAGGAGCCGCCGCACTAAATCATCGGGCCCGGCCGGTTGCCACTGGGAGCCCCAGCGGGGCAAGCCGTTGACCGCCAGATCCCGGTACAGGGACTGATCGCAATCCAGCTCCATCACATAAAGGGTCCCAGGGGCCTGGCGAGGCGAGCGGGGGCCAGGGTCCGTGCCATCCCTGACCGCGGCCGTCGCGTCGGCCGCGGCCTCCCCAGCGGCGTCAGGGTCGGGCGCCGGCTGGAAGCGACTCAGAACAGTCAGGCGGCCCTGGCGTGAAAGACGCAGGCTGCCCGAATCCCACCACTGGCGACCCTCGGCGCTGGCGGTCAGCTCCTGCCAGGCCACCGGACCCGCCCAGGCGGGTCCGGCCGGGCTGAGCAGCCAGGCCCCTGGAAGCAGCAAAAGGGCCACCAAAAGCCAGGCGGCCCCCCGGCTGGCCAGCCCCCTCAACCCCGCCAAAAATGGGGGGATCACAAGGTCACAGGGACGGGCTGGCGGACCACGCCGTGCAATTCGAGCAGGGCAACCAGGGTGGATCGCAGTTCGGTGCGGGGGACGATGGCATCGACAAATCCATGGTCCTGCAGGTACTCGGCCGTCTGGAATCCCTCCGGCAGCTTCTCCCTCAGGGTCTGTTCAATCACACGCCGACCCGCAAAACCAATCAGGGCCTTGGGTTCGGCCAGAATTAGATCCCCCAGCATGGCGAAGCTGGCTGTCACCCCTCCGGTGGTGGGATGGGTGAGCAGGGGCACATAGAGAAGCCTGGCCTGCCGATGGTGCTGCAGGGCCCCGGAAATCTTGGCCATCTGCATCAGGCTGAGCATGCCTTCTTGCATGCGGGCGCCACCGGAGGCACAGACAATCATCAGGGGGTAGCGGCGAGCTGTGGCCTCTTCCACCAGTCGCGTGAGCTTTTCACCCACAACCGACCCCATCGAACCGCCCATGAAGCGGAAATCCATGACCCCCAAGGCCAGGGGCAATCCCTGCAGCCGACACAAGCCCGTCACCACGGCATCCCGTAATCCCGTGGCGGCCTGGGCGTCGCGCAGGCGATCGGCGTAGCTGCGCCGATCCTTGAAGGCCAGGGGATCGATGGGGGAAAGCTCAACGTCCAGGGCCTCGAAACTGCCCTCATCAGCCAACAAACGGATGCGCTCGGCACTGTCAATGCGGTTGTGGTACCCGCAGGCCTTGCAGACGCTGGCATGGGCGATCAGGTCCTTGCGATAGACCACCTCGCCGCATTCGGGACATTTGCTCCAGAGGCCATCGCCCTCGTCACTTTCAGGCGCCTGGTTGGGCCGCACCGCCGGAGCGTTCTTGCGGCGATCAGCGAACCAGTCGAACAGCGACATCAGGGGGGCAAGGACTTGGAGGGGCCATTCCCCATTTAAGAACCTGGAGCTACCGCTTCAAGGATGGGGCAGCAGAAGATCAAGCCAGAAGCGGGAACCAGCCCACCAAACCGCCAGGGTGCCAGCGGCCAGGAACGGTCCGAAGGCCAGGGCCTGGCCCCGCCGCAGCCGGCCCGTCAGACGACCGAGCAGGCCGAACAGGCCACCGGAAAGCACCGCCAGGGCCACCGCCAATCCAAGACCCATCGGACCCAACCAGGCACCCATCAGGGCCGCCAACTTGGCGTCCCCCAATCCCAGGGCCGGTTTGCCAAAGGCGCGAGCGGCCAAGGCGCTGCAGAGTTCGAAACCCAGGAGCCCCATCGCCGCTGCCAGGAGATGGGAAAACAGCAACCAGCGACCGATCGTCGGACCCTGCTGGAACCCGAGGAGAGCCGTCACGGCAAGGCCGGTCACCAGCCCCCAGCGACAAAGGGGTTCGGGCAACCAAAGGCTGTCGAGATCGATCAACACCAGCGGAATCAACCAGCTCACCAACACCCAGCCGGCTAGCAACAGCAGCAGGGGATTCGGGGCCGGACCCATGGCCGCTGGTTGGGCCAGCAAAGTGATCAACCACAACAGGGCGCAGGCAGACTCCACCAACGGATACCGCCTGGAAATCGGGGCCTTGCAATAGCGGCAACGACCGCGCAACAGCACCCAGGAGAGCACCGGCACGTTGTCCCACCAAGCCAGGGTTGTGCCGCAGCGGGGGCAGTGGCTGGAGGGCCAGAGGATGGATTCCTGGCGCGGCAATCGCCAGGTGACCACGTTGAGAAAACTTCCCACTGCCGCCCCGAACAGAGCGGTGACCAAGGGAGGGGCCAGCGGCATGAAGGCGGCCATGGCGGTCAACTGGTCCAGCGGGGCGTGCCGCCCCGGGGAGATCGGGAACGGGATTGGCTCCGACCCCTTAACCAATCAATGGGCACAAACTGCTCCTGAGGCAGCAGCACCGGAAGATCAAAGACCACCCGGCCCTGGCGACTTTCACCCACCATCACCACCCCGGCAGGTTCAATGCCCGCAGGGCCGGTGCAAAGGAAGGCGTGATACACCTGGCGTGCCGAACCCAACAATTCACGACTATTGACACGATCCAGTCTCAGGGGAGTCACGGCCCATGGGACCGGGCTTGCCTCGGCGTTGCGGTCTCCCTGGCGGCCAGCCGGCGGGGTCAGCTCCACCGATCGAGCCGGTCCGATCAGAAAAGAAGGAGAAACAGGGGGCCCAGAGTGACTGGAGGCTGGATTGGCGGAGGAGGGGGTGATAGTTGGACGGTGACCGTTGATCACCCGACCTTGGGCACAAGTGTAGGTGCTAAAGGTTTGCTTTGGCGGCGATCAAGCAGCGATCTTCTTTTCCTCCAACATACCATGGATGATCGGAGTCAGGATGATCTCCATGGCAAAACCCATCTTGCCGCCATTGACAACGAGGCTGGTGGGGCTGGACATGAAGGAGCCGTGGATCATGCGGAGTAGGTACTGGAAATCGATGCCCCACTTCTCGCGAGCACCACGACGGAAGTGGATGATCACAAAACTTTCATCCGGCGTGGGAATGCTGCGGCAGATGAAAGGGTTGGACGTATCGACCGTCGGCACCCGCTGGAAGTTGATATCGGTGCGGCTGAACTGGGGCGTGATGTGGTTGATGTAGTCGGGCATCCGCCGCAATATCGTGTCCACGATCGCTTCTGCCGAGTAGCCCCGTTCGGCATTGTCCCGCTGGATCTTCTGGATCCACTCCAGGTTCGCGATCGGCACCACCCCCACCAGGAGGTCGGCATAGCGGGCCACGTCATAGCCGTCACCGACGACTCCGCCGTGCAGACCCTCGTAAAACAACAGGTCGGTCTGTTCGGAAATCGGCTCCCAGGGGGTGAATTGGCCCGGCTCCAAGCTGGTACCAAGACGGGTATTGTGCTCGGCGGCCTCCTCAACGGAGTGCAGGTAATAGCGCTTCTGGCCACTTCCGGTTTCGCCGTAGACCCGGAACAACTCTTCAAGCTTGTCGAAAAGGTTGGCCTCGGGACCGAAATGGGAGAAGTTCACCCCGGATTGGAGTGCCCGGTTCATGGCCTCCTTCATGGGGCCCCGCTCGTAGCGGTGGTAACTGTCACCCTCCACCACAGCCGGATGCAACTCTTCGCGAGTAAAGATGTGCTCGAAGGCCCGTTTGACCGTGCTGGTTCCGGCTCCGGAAGACCCGGTGACGGCGACGACGGGATGACGCTTCGACATCGGCGCTCAGGAGTAGAGATGCCTGCGAGTTTCGCAGATCGTCGGCCCCACTCTGGCCACCGCTTTAGGTCTCGTTAGCCGCCAGGGACTCCAGCAGCCGGTCCCCCATGGCACGGCAACCCAGGGCCGTAGCAGGATTCGATGCCAGGTCGCCGGTGCGCCAGCCAGCCGCCAACACCCGATCCACCGCCGCTTCCAGGTCATCTGCTGCCGCCCCCTGATGGAGGCCCAGGCGCAGCATCATGGCGGCCGAAAGGACCATGGCCATCGGGTTGGCCCGATCCTGACCGGCGATATCCGGCGCCGAACCGTGGACCGGCTCGAACAGGCCCGGACCCTCGGAGCCCAGGGAGGCCGAAGGCAACATGCCGATGCTGCCGGTGAGCATGGCCGCTTCGTCGCTGAGGATGTCGCCGAAGAGATTGCTGGTCAGAATGACGTCGAACTGACGCGGCTCCCGCACCAGTTGCATGGCGGCGTTATCCACATACATGTGGCTTAAATCAACGTTGGGGTACTCGCCATGGATGGCCTCCACCCGGTCGCGCCAGAGCTGACTGACATCCAGCACGTTGGCCTTGTCGACGGAACAGACCCGGCCATGCCGTTGCGCCGCCAGCGCGAAGGCCACCCTGGCAATCCGATCGATCTCGTCATCGAAATAGGCCATCGTGTTGAAGGCCCGCACCCGACCCTCGGCCTCGACCCGGCCCTTCGGGAGTCCGAAATAGACGCCACCAATCAGCTCGCGCACCACCAGCAGGTCGACGCCGCTGATCACTTCCGGCCGCAGGCTGCTGGCGTCAATCAGGGCCGGGATGATCTTGACGGGCCGCAGATTGGCGAAGAGACCCAGGCCCGAACGCAAGGCCAGCAAACCGCTCTCCGGGCGCTGCTCGCGGGGCAAACGATCAAAACGGGGCGAACCAATGGCGGCCAGCAACACGGCGTCACTGCCAAGACAGGCCTCCAAAGTGCTGGCCGGAAGGGGCTCACCGGTGGCATCCAGGGCGGCACCCCCGATCGGTTGCTCATCAAAAACCAAGCTGAAGCCATGGCGGCCGGCCACGGCCTCCAACAACTGGCGCGCTACCGCAGTGATCTCCGGTCCAATCCCATCGCCGGGAAGCAGGGTGATCCGATAGCTGGTCATCGGCGGGCTGGCAAGGGGTCATGCGGCGGTCGGTGGCCCCTGGGCGGGGACGATCGGCGGGCCTGTCGGCGGGGCGAGACTACCCACTCCCGAGCGGGAAAAAGGGGCCAGCGCCCTTCAGTCGGGCTCGCCAAGCTCTGTCAACTGGCGGGCCTGCAACACCCTCAGGGTGCGGGCCATTTCGGGCAGGCGACTGAAGGCGGCCGAGCAGCGCAGCCAGAGACGGTTGGGGATCGCCGGATAACCGCTGACCACCTCGCCCGCCCCCACCTCCCCATGGATGCCGGATTTTGAGGACGCAATAGCGCGATCACCGATGCGGGCCCGATTGGCCACCCCCACCTGGCCCGCCAGAATCACCCCGTTACCCAGAACCGCACCCCCGGCGATTCCCACCTGGGCCGCCAGGGCACAGCCGCGGCCCAGGTGGACCCCATGGCCCACATGCACCAGGTTGTCGATCTTGCTGCCCGCCCCAAGGCGGGTCTCCCCCACGGCGGGCCGATCCACCATGGAGCCACAGCCCACTTCCACGGCGTCCTCCAGCACAACCCGGCCCGTCTGGGGCATCTTGCGCCACCCGGTGGGGGTGGGCACAAAACCAAAACCCTCCGAACCGATCACCGCGGCGGAATGGATGACACAACGGCACCCGAGGCGGGTACCCGGATGCAGAACCGCATTGGCATGGACCTCACAATCGTCGCCGAGATGCACATCGTCGTAGAGGACACAGCCAGGATGGAGCGTGCTGCCATGGCCGATGCGACAGCCCGCCCCCACAACCACCCGGGGACCCACATGCACCCCCGCCCCCAACCGGGCGGAAGGATCAACAACGGCGCTGGGGTGGACCCCGGCTGGCGGACGGGGACGGGGATTCAGGACCTCCAGGGCCTCGGCGAACCCCAGGCGAGGATCGGCCAGGGCCACCCAGGCCAGGCCCCGCTCGCTGGCCTGACGCTGCAGCTCAGCGTCGAGGGGGAGCAACACGGCGGCGGCGTTACTGGCAGCGAGGGCCGAGGCCATGGCATGGCCCGCCTCCAGAAACGCCAACTGACCGGCACCGGCCTGTTCCAGGGACTGACCCCCCAGCAGCTCGGGATCGGGACCCAGATGGCGAGGTGTGGCCCCCCCTACCTGGCTGATCCTGGTGAGCAGATCGCTGAAACGCATTCCCCTAAACCGGCCAGGGCCGGATCGTAAAGCCGGGGCCCGCAACCAGGGAGCAAAACACCTGGCCTCAGGTCTCGGAGGGCCCGGTATCGGCAGGCCCAAGCCCCTGGCTGCCGGGGCGATTCAGGACCAGTTGGTCCCGGTGGACCACCTCCTCGCTGATCGCCCCCAACCGTTCACGGATCTCCTCACTGCTCAGCCCCAGAATCTGGCGCAATTCATCACTGCTGAACTCACTCAACCCGCGGCCCAGCTCCCGACCATCGGGGGCCAGCAGGCGCACCGGCTGCTGGCGGGAGAAAGACCCCTCCACCTCCTTGATGCCTACCGCCAGCAGGGAGGCACCCTTGTGGACCAGGGCCCGCTCCGCCCCGGCGTCGAGCCGCAGGCTGCCGGCCGGCAGCAGGGCATGGGCCAGCCAACCCTTGCGATCGGAGAGGGGGGTCAGGCTGGGATGAAACAGGGTGCCCACGGGGTCACCAGCCAACAGGGCATCGAGCACCGTCGGATCCCGGCCATCGGCCAGGCGCACCTTCACGCCACTGGCGGTGGCGATGCGGGCGGCCGTGAGTTTGGTCCCCATGCCTCCGGTACCCCAACGGCCCCCATCCCCCGCCACCCCCTGGAGCTGGTCGATCTGCTCAGGGCCCCATACCTCCAGAATTGGCCGTGCCTGGGGATCAAGACGGGGATCGCCCGAGTAGAGCCGGTCGACATCGGTCAGGAGCACCAGCTCCTGGGCCCCGACCGCTACCGCCACCAGCGCCGAGAGGGTGTCGTTATCGCCGAAGCGGAGCTCATCGGTGGCGAGGGTGTCGTTTTCGTTGATGATGGGAATCACCCCCCAGGCGAGCAATTGCTCCAGGGTGCGACAAGCGCGCCGGTAACGGCCCCTGGAGGCCAGATCACCCCGTGTCAGCAGCACCTGGGCCACCGTCAGCCCCCGCACGGCAAAGGCATCTTGGTAGAGGGCCATCAGGTGGCCCTGGCCGACGGCCGCCGCCGCCTGCAACGCCACCACATCGCTGGGGCGACGGGCAAGGGCCAGCGCCTGGCAGCCCAGACCGACGGCACCACTGGTTACCAGGGCAAAAACATCGCCCATCTGGCGCCGGCGGGCCAGACTGGCCGCCAAATCAGCAATGACCGCAGCGGTGGGCCGCTGGCTGTCTCCCCGCA
>Ga0114979_10001186_pt1 | contig 17508 bp, 15 predicted proteins | sample S_140625_EF_Meta_FD_87315 | JGI IMG/M metagenome (GOLD analysis project Ga0114979, IMG submission 87315) | Freshwater microbial communities from Lake Simoncouche, Canada to study carbon cycling - S_140625_EF_MetaG | ecosystem: Environmental > Aquatic > Freshwater > Lake | place: Lake...
CATGAATGCGTTGTCCTTTGAAACGCCATTTTCTTTTCTCTGTTGAAATCGATTTTAATTCAGTTCCAGGTTTGTCGTATCCCCATCCGATTTCATTTGCATTCATTAAAACACCTGTTCCACCCAATTTGTACGCTTTGTCGATATTGATGGTAACATCAAAATCGCCCCAAACACCATAAAATTCTCTTGCAACATAAGGTGTTGGATGCCATCCTTCGTAATCATACTCACAAATTTTCGGATACCATTGACTCATACTATAACGCACCCCTGTTTGAGGATTATCTCTACCACTTCTTCTGATTTGAAGCGGTACTTGTGTTTCAAAAACCATGTCAAACACAACCTTTGTTTTTGGCAGAATTGGCGTGGTTAATTTTACTTCTAAAATGGTTTCATGGTAAGTAAACGACTGTTGAACACCATTCATTTTTAACGATACTATTTTTTGAAATCCGATTTCATTTTGAGCCAACTTCGAAATTCTGTCTTTCACTCTACCATCCCAATCTGGTCTCCCATTAATGAGTTGCTTTCCCAGTTCTCTGCTTCTAACATCCATGCTGCTATTTGGCTGAAATGCATTCCAATACAAATGATAATATACTTTGTCTAATGACTCATTTGAATTGTTTTGATATACCAATTTTTGTGTGCCTTTAAATTGATTGGCCATTACATCAACATCAATATTCATGGTATAATTAACCGCTTGCTGCCATCGATCTGCTTGAGCAAAACAAATGGTTGAAGTCAAATAAAAGAAGGCAAAAAACAAAGACTTGATTTTCATATATTGAGTGTTTATTGTTTGGTGTTTGGTGTTTGGCGTTTGGTGTTGCCGCTTCGCGGATTTGTGGTTTGTGGTTTGTGGTTTTGTATTGCCGCTTCGCGTTTGGCGTTTGGCGTTTGGTGTTTGGTGTTGCCGCTTCGCGGATTGATGGTTTGTTGTTTGGCCCCCATCCCCGTCCCTTCCCCCGAAGTTGGAAGGGAGTGCAGTTTCATCCAGTATCTAGTATCCAGACAATCCAACCTATCCAGCTTTATCCAGCCACCCCTTCCACCACAATTACAATTTCACCTTTCACCGACTTGGCATTAAAATAATCATGTACTTCTTGAAGCGTACCTCGTTTGTTTTCTTCAAATTTCTTTGATAGTTCTCTGCTGACACTGCATTTTCTTTCGGCACCAAAATATTCAATGAAATGACTTAGCGTTTTAACCAATCTCATCGGGCTTTCATAAAATATCATGGTTCTTTCTTCCAATGCCATGCGTTTGAGAAAAGTTTGTCGACCTTTTTTGAGCGGCAAAAAGCCTTCAAAACAAAAGCTATCTGTTGGTAGTCCACTGCTTACCAATGCTGGCACAAATGCTGTTGCACCCGGCAAACAGGAAACTTCTATGTTATTTTCTGTACAGGCTTTTACCAGCATATACGCTGGATCACTGATGCCTGGCGTTCCGGCATCTGTGATCAATGCCATTTTTTTTCCTACCATCAACTGACTGATCAAGTGTTCTACAACCCGATGTTCATTGTGTTGATGATATGGTGTAATGGGCACATCAATTGAATAATGATTTAGCAATACACCAGAAGTCCTGGTATCTTCTGCAAGAATTAAATCTACAGACTTCAACACTTCTATTGCTCTAAAAGTAATATCGGCCAAATTGCCGATGGGTGTGGGAACGAGATAGAGCATAGCGAAAAGAAATTATAAAATAGTTATTTCAAACATCTCCATCACTTGATTGGCTAATAATTTCGTTGCAGCATCGGTGGCAATTTGTTTTGCATCATCCGAAGATGCTGCTTCAATTTGCAAATCAATCTGCTTTCCAATTCTAACATCTCCAATGTTATTCAATCCTAAATTGTGTAATCCGCCCAAAACAGCTTTTCCTTGCGGATCCAATAAATCTTTTAACGGCATTACTTTAATTTGTGCAGTATATATCATGATAACTTTTTTTTGTTGAGCAAAGATAAAATAATGTAAGCGATAAAAGCCAGCGGTACCGCTAACCAATGAAAAATGAAAGCGAATACAACACACAATATCAACCACACAAAAAGATTTATGTGTTGTTTAAAATTCAATGATTTTATTTTCAATGACATCATTGGCAATGGACTCAACATCAAACCTGATAATAGCATGACGATTCCGTAAATCATCCATTTATTGGTGAGTAATGTAACAACAGTTATCGAATCTGTAGTCCAATAAATTAATGGAAATGATGCAACCAATAATCCAACGGCCGGTGTGGGCACGCCGATAAATGTATCGGTTTGTCGGGTATCTAAATTGAATTTTGCAAGTCGGTAAGCAGCTGCAGCAGCTAATATAAAGGCAGGCATTAAGTAGAATGCATTTACCTCCAATCCATTTTCCTGAGAAGCAAAACCCATGCGTAAAAATTGATACAAAATCATTGAAGGAGCAACGCCAAAGCTCACCACATCTGCAAGTGAATCCAATTGCTTTCCCATTTCAGAACTGGCTTTCAATAACCTGGCTATAAATCCATCAAAAAAATCAACAACCGCAGCCAAGCCAATAAAAACAGATGACATGAATATTTTTTCGGGGATGTCGATAAATTGATTACCCGCAGCATCATATTCAATCGCAACGCCAGTTTGAAGTACCGCAACTATCGCACAGCATCCAAATATTAAATTCAATAAGGTAAACAGATTGGGAATTTGTTTGGTCATAAATTAAAATATCAACTATGATTTAATTTTCATTAAGGATTCAATTTCTTCAACCGTAATGGGAATATTTTTCATCAAGTCTTTGTTCCCGTTTTTCGTTATCAAGTAATTGTTTTCAATTCTGATACCCATTTGTTCTTCTTCAATATAAATTCCAGGCTCTATGGTGAAAACCATTCCTGCTTTAATTGGTTCTGTTCTGGTTCCCAAATCATGTACATCGATTCCGAGATGGTGCGAAATGCCGTGATACAAATATTTGGCAAAAGCCCTGTTGTCGGGGGTTTCATTCTTTACATCCGATTTGGTTATCAAACCAATTTTTTGAAATACAACAGTCGCTTCATCTCCAACTTTCTTAGTATAATCTACAATGCTAATTCCTGGTTTCAAAATGCTAGCAGCATACAAATGCAAATGCAAGCATGCGTTGTACACTGCTTTTTGTCGCTTAGAAAACTTGCCATTTACCGGAACGGTTCTGGTAAGGTCTGCACAATAATTTCCATATTCAGCACCAAAGTCCATGAGCAATAATTCTCCGTCTTTACATTCCTGGTTGTTGGCAACATAATGCAAAGTCCTTGCTCTGTCGCCGGATGCTATTATTGAACCATATGCTGGTCTTGTAGCTCTTTGCATTAAAAACGAATGCCAAATTTCTGCCTCTATTTCATATTCCATCACTCCAGGCTTGATGAATTGCAACAAGCGCCTAAAAGTAACATTGGTTATATCCATCGCCTTTTGCATTACTTCAATTTCCAATGGTGTTTTGATTGCTCGAAGTTCTTTCATCAACTTTGCACTGCGTTCAAATTTATGCAATGGATAACGGCTATGCATTTCTCTAGCAAACCTGTAATCCCTTACTTCGAGATGATTTGATTTTCTGTCGTTTTCGTTGGTATTCAAATAAATGGTATCAGCTGCATGTATCCAAGGTTGCAACATGCCTTCAATGCTATCAAGCCAAATAATTGTTTTGATGCCCGAAATTTTTTCTGCTTCATTTTTCCTAAGTCTGCTGCCATCCCATTTTTCCTTGATTTCGTTTGGTCTCACCAATACCAATACTTCTCTGTATTGGGGGTCTGAATTTTCTGGAAATAAAATCAACATCGAATCTTCTTGCTCGATGCCGGTTAACCAAAACAAATCCGCATTCTGTTTGAAGGTATGCAATTGGTCTGCGTTGGCAGGCATTTCATCGTTACTATTAAAAATGGCAATTGATTTTTTCCCCATTTTATCAATGAATCGTTGACGATTGGAGATGAAGATTTCGGCATTTAATGGCAAGTATTTCATTTCATTTAAAGTTTTTAAAGCATGGTGCTAATGCAATGTTTTTTTATGCAGTTAACAAATTGCAAAACATCAATTCTATTGTTTTTAAAAAATTTGCTACAAGATACATGATTCTAAAACATTGATGTAACAGTAAACAAAATAGCTTTTAAAAAAATAATCTTCGTTCAATATTTATCCTTTTTTAATGCACCAAATTGCCAACTATTTAGAAGTTTTTAAATTAATGTCAATTATCAAGTCGTTTTTTAAACTTCATTCAAATTTAAATGGATATTTAGAATTTAATTGTAGAATTTGATACCTACATTTGTCGTCCACTAAATGTAAAAGATATGTCAATTGATACCATCACTGCCAGCAATCATGAGGTAACAAAAGCGATTGGATTAACCACAACAAAAGCTGTTCATTATCAGATGACACCAACCCAGCTTGCAGAAGCAACCATCAACAGAAATGAAGGCGTGTTAAATGATACCGGCGCATTGGTTATCAATACTGGCGCTTTTACAGGTAGAAGTCCAAAAGACAAGTTTATTGTAAAAGATGAAATAACTACAAACAGTGTCCATTGGAATGAATTTAACCTTCCTTTTGAGCAGGAGCATTTCGATCAACTAAAAGAAAAAATGCTTGCCTATTTATCTGACAAAGAAATCTGGGTGAGGGATGGATATGTATGTGCTGATTCAAACTACCGTTTAAATATCAGAGTAATAAATGAAAATCCATGGAGCAATCTTTTTGCATACAACATGTTTTTACGTCCTAACGAATCTGAATTAAAAGATTTTGCAACTGAATGGCATATCATTCAAGCACCCAATTTCAAAGCAGATCCTAGCATAGACGGAACACGTCAGTCTAATTTTGCTGTTGTGAGTTTTTCACAAAAAACAATTTTGATTGGGGGAACTGGATATACAGGTGAAATGAAAAAAGGCATATTTACCATATTAAATTATATTTTACCACAAGAGAAAAATGTACTCAGCATGCATTGCTCTGCCAATATGGGAGATGATGGCGACACTGCAATATTTTTCGGATTGAGTGGTACTGGAAAAACTACTTTGAGTGCAGATCCTAAAAGGCATTTAATTGGAGATGATGAGCATGGCTGGACCAATGATACCGTTTTCAATTTTGAAGGTGGATGTTATGCAAAGACGATAGATTTGAGTGAAGAGAAAGAGCCAGAAATTTTTCATGCCATCCGCGCTGGTGCTTTGGTTGAAAATGTCACTTTTTTTGAAGGAACGAATAAGATAGATTTTAGTTCAAAAGTGATTACCGAAAATACCAGAGTTAGTTATCCTTTGTCTTACATCAGCAATGCACTAGAACCATCGATTGGAAAAACGCCTAAAAATATTTTTTTCCTTACCGCAGATGCATATGGAATTTTACCTCCTATCAGCAAACTAAGTCCTGGACAAGCGATGTACCAATTTATAAGTGGTTATACCGCTAAAGTTGCTGGTACCGAAGCAGGTGTAGTTGAACCGAAATCTACATTTAGCGCATGCTTTGGAGCACCATTTCTGCCACTGCATCCAGGCAAATATGCAGAAATGCTTGGAGAGAAAATGAAAATGCACAGTGTAAATGTATGGATGATTAACACAGGTTGGAGCGGAGGACCTTATGGTGTTGGCCATAGGATGAAATTGCAATACACAAGGGCGATGATTACCGCGGCATTGGAAGGCAAGTTGGATAACGTTGCATTCGAAGCTCACCCTGTATTTGGGATGATGATGCCGGTTGAATGTACAGATGTTCCATCTGATATTTTGAATCCAAGAAATACTTGGGAAGACAAAAATGAGTACGACAAAAAAGCGAAAGAATTGGGCGCGCAGTTTATTAAGAATTTTGAAAAATACGCAACAGGTGTAAATTCAGAAATATTAAACGCAGCGCCAAAAATTTAAATAGAGCAAACTCCTACTACAAATGCTAAAAATCCCCATTCATTTGGGGATTTTTATTTCACATCCATTTCTGGAATTTCTCCTTCAACAATAAGTTTACCAGCGGTTTTACTAATAATTTCTTCAATTGAAACTCCGGGAGCTCGCTCCAACAGTTTAAAACTTCCATTCACAATTTCCAAGACAGCAAGATCGCTCACAATTTTCTTAACGCATTTTATACCCGTCAGTGGTAAGCCACAAGTTGGCAATAATTTGCTTTCCCCTTTTGGGTTGGTATGCATCATGGCCACAATGATGTTTTGAGCGCTGGCTACCAAATCCATTGCACCACCCATGCCTTTTACCATTTTACCCGGAATTTTCCAGTTGGCGATATCTCCATTCTCACTAACTTCCATTGCACCCAATACAGTAAGATCTACTTTTCCGGAACGAATCATTCCAAAACTCATGGCACTATCAAAAAATGCAGAACCTGGGATAGTGGTGATGGTTTGTTTACCTGCATTAATTAAATCTGCGTCTTCTTCTCCCGCCACTGGAAACGGCCCCATACCAAGTAATCCATTTTCACTTTGCAAAACAACATTTACGCCTTCCGGAATATAATTAGCCACCAATGTCGGAATGCCAATTCCCAGATTGACATAAAATCCATCTTTCAATTCTTTTGCGATTCGTTGTGCGATTTGAAATTTATTTAAAGCCATTTTAAAGATGTTTGGGGTTTATTGTTTGGTGTTTATTGTTTGGGGTTTGGTGTTTGGTGTTTGGTGTTATGTGTTATGTGTTTGGTGTTTGGTGTTTTGAACGCTACTATTCATTCTAATTACGCAGTGTCAACTGCTCAATTCTCTTTTCGTAATTTTTTCCTTGAAATATTCTATGGACATAAATTCCTGGGGTATGGATTTGATTGGGGTCTAACGTACCAACTGCCACCAATTCCTCTACTTCTGCTATGGTTATTTTCCCAGCCATTGCCATTAATGGATTGAAATTTCTGGCTGTATCTTTAAAAACCAAATTCCCCATAGCATCGCCTTTCCATGCTTTAACGATAGCAAAATCAGCGTCAAACGCCATCTCTAGCAAATAATCTTTCCCGTTAAATTGACGCACCTCCTTGCCCTCGGCGATTTCTGTTCCAATGCCGGCTGGTGTATAAATAGCAGGCAGCCCATATCCAGATGCCATGCATCGCGTAGCCAATGTACCCTGTGGTATCAACTCCACTTCCAATTCACCACTGAGCAATTGGCGCTCAAATTCTGCATTTTCGCCAACATATGAAGCGATCATTTTTCTAACCTGTCTACTCTGTAACAACAAGCCAATGCCAAAATCATCTACACCTGCATTGTTTGAAATACAGGTTAAATTATTAATGCCACTGTCAACCAACGCTGCTATTGAATTTTCTGGAATGCCACATAAACCAAAACCACCAAGCATCAATGTTGCGCCACTTTTTATGTCGGCAATTGCATCCGCTGCGTTTTGAAATACTTTATTCATGAATTGTGCTTTTTATATTTTAATATGGAAGATTATTAATATTTCCGGAATGTGTGCCCTTACTTTGGGATGCTAATATTGAATCTAAAATTGGAATTAATCGATTGGGGTGTTTACAATAATATGCATAGCTATCATCAAAAGCTTGTTGTGTTGTGGTGTGGTGTTTAAAAATAACATGCTGCAGGGCAAGATTTACAACTGTATCGTTTTGAGTTGAGTCCTTTCTGCTGATTTCATTTGCATATGCATCTGCTTTTAAATAATCCCATAGAATCAACTCCATTTTTTGGGGTTCTATAAGATTCGAAGGAATCGATTCCTTTTGATGACAAGAAACCAAAAAGAAACACATAGTAAGAAATACAATCAATCTCATTTCAGTTGGTCTTTATATTTTCCAGCATTTGTAATGTCCAATTTGGATAGAATTTCAAGTGCCGTAGCTTTATCAGGAGGCGAAGCTTTGGAGAAAATTTTTATCAACTCATTCGACTTCCCCTGAAAGAAAAATTGATTGATCATGGTATTGGGATTTTCAATATTAAACCCATCCAATAAATTCAATACATTCAACATTTCAATCCTTGCTGTTTTTTCATCTTCATATAACTTATCCATGCTCGATCTATAGTAATTATAATAAACATCATGCATTGCTGTATATCTGGTATCAAGCATATTGTTTACCAACCAATACCTATTTCGTATGCCGTCGAACGCTTTCCATCCTGTGATGCTTCTTCCATCAGGCGCGCTGTTCACAATATTCTGTGCTTTTTGAAAATAAGTGTCTCCGCCATGTAGGGAAAAAGATGCAGCATCAAAGCCAATTACCAAATACGCATAATATGCAAAAACAGCAGTTAGATTGGAGGCCAAGGGGTCGTTTCCGGTGACTCTGTTTTCATTAAAATCGAGCTGCTGAAATTCTAGATATTTGAATGAAAAATTATCGTCTTTATAATTGATAATCGGTGACAAGTAGCTCGAATTATAAATGGGTCTTGCAGATTGAATTGTAATGGAAGCAGAATAGACATTCAACTCATCTGTAGATTCGACATTCAGTAAAAAATTGCAATCTATTTTTTCGTTTGCTCCATATGTTTCTGCTGTCCACTTTCTATTGTTCAAAAAATTATTGAGTGCGGTTTGTAAAGTTTGAAAAACATTCCTGTTCACATTGTTTGAAACGCGTGTAGTTACAACCGTTACTCGAGCCTTTAATTCTTGTGCATTTGATATTTTTACACAACAAAGAAACAATATCAGCAGAATATTTTTACACATGGGTATAGTTTATGATGGTATTTACGATATCTTTTGCAACTTCAACTTTCGATTTTTGATCGAACGCATGAACATTCCCCTTCTTATCAAAAATAGTAATTTTATTGGTGTCATGTCCAAAGCCAGCCCCGACATCATTTAATGAGTTCAACACTATCAAATCTGCATTTTTCTTTTTTAATTTTTCTTTGGCATGTTCTGCTTCATTATTAGTTTCCAATGCAAATCCTACAACTATCTGATCTGCTTTTTTGATTGCTCCGATTGATTGTAAAATATCTTTATTTCGTTCCAGTTCCAACACAAATGATTCTGATTCTGTTTTTTTGATTTTTTCTTTTGAAGCTTGTTTAACTTTAAAATCGGCAACTGCTGCAGAAAAAACAGCAATGTCTGTTAGTGGAAATATTCTATGGCAAGCTTCGTACATTTCATCGGCACTTTCAACTTGTATGACTTCTATTCCTACAGGAATTTGCTGTGTGATCGGCCCGCATATCAGCACAACATTTGCTCCTCTTCTTTTACATTCATTTGCCAAAGCTATACCCATTTTACCGGAAGAATAATTTCCAATAAATCTAACGGGATCAATTTTTTCATATGTTGGTCCAGCGGTAATCATTATCTTTTTATCCAACAAATCGTTATTGCTTTCAAAATATTGATTTAACCAGCGGACAATATTTTCTGGCTCTGCCATTCTTCCATGACCAATTAATCCGCTTGCCAACTCGCCACTTTCAACCGGAATAACTTCATTTCCGTAAGAAATTATTGTATTGATATTCTTTTGAGTGGAGGGGTGCTGCCACATGTCCTCATCCATCGCAGGTGCTACTACAACTTTACATACAGAAGACAAGTAAACCGCCATCAATAAGTTATCGCAAGCGCCAGAGGCCATCTTTGACAAAGTGTTGCAGCTCAAAGGTGCAATCAACATAACATCGGCCCATCTTCCCAACATCACATGATTTGACCAGGTGTGATCGGTGGAAAGTTCTGAGTAAGTGTCGTTTTTGGAAAGTGTAGAAAGCGTTAATGGTGCAACAAATTGAGTTGCACTTGGGGTTAAAATAACTTTTACTTCAGCTCCGGCTTTAATCAATAAACGAACCAATATTGCCGACTTATAAGCAGCAATACTTCCGGAGATGCCCAATAATATTTTTTTTCCTTTCAACATAAAAATACCCCGCTTGATGCGGGGCTAAATTTATAACAAGTATTTTAAATCATTCAATAAAAGAGTGATATTATTAACTAAACAAGTTTTCATCATTTCTACGAAAATAAACTTTGTCCTCTAAAAATTCTGTTGTTGCCAATAAAGCCGGATTGGGCATTCTTTCGTATGCACGAGATATTTCAATTTGCTCTTTGTTTTCATGAATTTCTTCCAAACTATCTGTATGGCTTGCAAATTCTTCCAATTTATTGTGCAACTCTTCTTTGATTGCAATATTGATTTGATTTGCTCTTTTTGCAACCACCGCAATTGATTCATACAAATTGCCTGTCTTTTCTTTTAAATCTGATAATTTTTTGGGCTCTACGGAGCTGCTGGTATTACCGCTTAATTGACGACGAAGTTTGCTCATTTTTTATTATTTTAATTTGGTTTTGACTTAATGTATAATATTCCTCTGCTTCTTTTAGCAATTTACTTTCAGGATAACGATCTAGAAAGTCTTGATATTCCATAATAACTTTTTCAAACCTTTCTTCTTGTTTGTCTAAAACACTCATTTTAGCAAACTTGTAATACGATGACAACACCAATAATTTGTAATTATCTCCAGAAGTAGATTCTGGGTAATTATTTAAAAGTGTCGTAAACGCAATCGCAGAAGCTCTAAACTCACCTAAATTATAATACAATTGCGCTCCACGGTATTCTTTCAACTCGAGCTTTGCCCTTGATTTATCAATAATCTCAGTCGCTTCATTAATCCTTGCAGAACCGGGATGTGTACTAATGAAAGTTTGCATCATTGCCATGGCTTTCATTGTGTTCACTTGCTCTAATTCCAATTTCGGTGATTGCTTATAAAAGCAATATGCCCGCATGTAATCTACTTCTTCTGCTTTTTCGCTGTTTGGAAAAACTTCTAAATAGCCTTTAAATAAATTTTCGGCATCCCTGTACAAACCATCATTGTAAAAACAATAAGCGTATTTGTAATAGATATCCTCAAACTTCTGTGTGCCTTTAAATACAGGAAACAACTCTTCGTACAATTGTTGTGCATACCTGTATTTCTTTGCATTGAAATACTCTTCCGCTTTTGTCAATTTATATTCATAATCTTTGCTCTTTTGAACTTTGCTAAACGAATCACATGAAGTGATGGTAACAAAAAGTAAAAACGCAGTTAGAATATGATTGAGCTGTCGCATAAAGAGGGCAAATTTAGTAATAATTTTTGGCAAAACTGTCTTTATTTATGGAAAACTCAAAAATTATGGTGTTAACTATTACACAAAAAAAGCCTCCCGATTGGGAGGCTTTTTTATATCGAAGCGAAACGATTAGTTTGATTTGATATCGATTGTATTTTTATCGCCACCGCCAACTTCACAATTGGTAGTGATTCTGTCTGCACTGATACCTTCTTTTTGAACAAGGTATAATTTAACTGCATCAACTCTGTTTTGACAAACAGCTTGAGCAGCTTTAGATGCTTCAGGATATCCATTGATAGTGATGTTACACTTAGGATTTACTTTCAACATATTTGCAATTGAAGTCAATAGCGCTTTGTTGTCTGGGCTAATTCCTGCACCATTTCCTTTGAAAGTTAGGCTTGGGTAATTAGATGGGCATTCTGGAGCTGGTGGAGCTGGAGGGTTTTTGCAGCAATCTGGTTCTGGGCATTTACCAACACCATCAGCATCAACTGGTTGACACTCAGAAGGAGTAATCAATTGCTTATCTTTTGAATCTGGAACACCGTCACCATCTGTATCTCTTGTTACACCATGTGTATCAACAGCTACGCCAGCTGGAGTGTTTGGTTCACGATCTAACTGATCAACAACGCCATCAGCATCTGCATCTTCAAACACAGGTTTTGGTATCAACTGATGTTTTGGCTTGTTTAACTCGCTGTATACATAATCCAATGGATTGATCCACCACAATGGCTCAATAGATTTAGAACCTAAATTAAAATTGATACCCAAAGAAAGGTAGTTGTATGAATCCCAGTTAGCAGTCAACACCGCATCTCCATATGGATGCTCTTGCCATTGTTGTCCATCCAACAAATCGTCTTTAACGAAAGTGTGTCTGTCTTCCAATGAAATGTTGATTCTCTTAGCTAGTCTGTAGCTTATTCCAACAATACCTGTAGTTGCGAAATTTACAGTTTGAGAACCCATTTTAGGTTTTCTCTCACCATAAGTTTCAGCAGCTTCTTCGTAAGTGTTATCCATGCCATCTTTTAATTTCTTACGGATGTCATTTCTGTTTGAATATTTGTACGCTACATTAGTAAACAAATCGGTGAACAATGCGCTGTATGTTGAACCAGTTGCTTCATTTCTTGCATTAACTCTTGTTTCATACGCAGAAAATCCGATACCAGCACCACCATACAAATTCCATTTAGATGTTTGTTTGTGGAATTTGATGTTGTTCAAAGAAAAAATACCTTGAATTGATAAATCTTGTGTTTTGTTTTTGTAGTTGTAATATACTACTTCAGGCCTTTGACCAGGGATTGTAGTAGAACCGCTGATGTTTGGTGCGCTGTAATATTGACTGAATGCTTCATTTTTAGCATAGTTGCCAGAAGCTTTCCAATTTAATCCTTTTGCAGTACCATATAAGTATTGTACTCTTAATGAAAATAAATATCCTAAAGATTTTCTTACATGTGCAGAAAAACCGAAAGTTGGCAAAGAACTTGCAACATCTCCGGATATGTTAAACAAACCACCTGAAACACCTACTTCCCACATGTCGCGTGGCTTAGAAGGGAAATTGTAATTGTGGTTCCAGAATTCATTTTGCTGAGGCATACCTTTTTTAGTGATAACCGCAGTATCATAAACATCATATACCGTTGTTGTTTTTTGAGCAAATGCACCGCCTAAAAATAGGATGAACATTGTCAATAATAGTGTGTACTTTTTACTTTGCATAACTTAATTGGTTGATATTTTTTCTTAATGTAGTACTAATAGACGGACAAATTTATCCAAGAACTTTGCAATTACAAAATATTTTTTTGGTTATTTTGAGAATTTCACTATTATATTTTATTTATATGCTACTATCACACAATTAATTACCTATTCAAATGGCCTGATTATGCCAATTTGTTGTTTTGTGGATGTAACAATAAAAAGTTTTTTTAGGTTATAGTCTTTGTTAACTTGCCGCTTCAAGATGAAATTTTCAGCCCACACAATACAAGAAGAACTAAGCATTTTTGAGAAAAAATTTGCAGTCGCTGTTAAAAGCAACACGCCGTTGTTAGACAGGATTATGAAATACATCATCAAAAGGAAAGGAAAACAAATGCGTCCGATGTTTGTGTTTCTGAGTGCTAAGCTGTGTGGCACCATAAATGAAAGTACTTACAGAGCGGCTGCTTTGGTTGAACTCCTCCACACCGCTACTTTGGTACACGATGATGTTGTAGATGAATCTATGGAAAGAAGAGGTTTTTTTTCAATCAATGCCATTTGGAAAAATAAAATTGCTGTGTTAGTGGGTGATTATTTGCTATCCAAAGGATTGTTGTTGTCTACTGAAAATCAAGATTTTCATCATCTTCAAATTTTATCTGATGCTGTTAGAAAAATGAGTGAAGGGGAATTGTTGCAGTTAGAAAAATCCAGGACGCTTAACCTTAGCGAAAGCATCTATTTTGAAATTGTAACCAATAAAACCGCATCATTGCTTGCATCCGCTTGTGCGGTGGGATGTTATACCACAACTCAAAACGAAGAGACTACTCAAAAAATGCAAGCTTTCGGAGAGAAAGTTGGTATCGCCTTTCAAATTAAAGATGACTTATTTGATTATGGAAAAGAAGATGTCGGAAAGCCAACAGGAAACGACATCAAAGAAAAGAAACTAACACTCCCGTTGATTTATACATTGAATAAAGTGGAAAAAAGCATCCGCAAAGAGTTAATATACATCATCAAAAATGAAAACACCAACGCTCAGCGCATTAAATTTGTAATTGATACGGTGATTCAAATTGGAGGAATTAAATATGCCGAACAAAAAATGAATCAGTATCGGGATGAGGCATTAGCGATTTTGTACACATTCGAAAAAAACGATGTCAGAGATGAGTTGGAAGCACTCGTAAGATATACAACAGATAGAAAATATTAAATTTACCCGTGAAAAAAAGGTGGACCATTTTACCGCAAAATGAACCGACTGTTCAACAGCTCAGAGATCAAATAAAAATCAGCAAAACCATTTGTTCAATTCTCACCCAAAGAGGATTCTTGGATTTTGATTCTGCCAAAGATTTTTTCAGACCCAATCTCCAAAACTTACATAGTCCTTGGCTCATGAAAGATATGAGAAAGGCAACAGATCGAATTCAAAAAGCTATTCTTGCGAAAGAAAAAATTTTAATTTTTGGCGATTATGATGTGGATGGAACTACTGCTGTTGCTTCTTTCTATCAATTTCTAAACTCCATTTATGATGAGCAGTTTACGGATTACTACATCCCTCATCGTTATAAAGAAGGTTATGGCATTAGCAAGGCTGGTATTGACTTTGCACACACAAATGATTTTACGCTTATCGTATGCCTCGATTGCGGAATCAAATCTGTAGAACTGATTGCATATGCAAAATCTTTGGGTATTGACTTTGTTGTATGCGACCACCATCTGCCTGGATCAACATTGCCGGAAGCTGTAGCGATTTTAAATCCCAAACAGTCGGATTGTTTGTATCCATTTAAAGATTTATGCGGATGTGGTATTGGTTTTAAATTGATGATGGCCCTTGCAGAAGTTTATGAGTTGACTGCAGAAAGCTATTTGTGTTATCTCGATTTGGTTGCCGTTGCCATTGCCGCTGATATTGTGTCAATGACTGGTGAAAATAGAATTTTAGCCTATCACGGACTAAAAAAAATTAATGAAAACCCTTCTGTTGGCATCAAAACAATCATTGCATTAGGTGGTATTGAAAAACAACTTTCCATTACCAATGTCGTTTTCATCATTGCGCCAAGGATTAATGCTGCTGGAAGAATGGATGACGCTAGAAAAGCGGTTCAACTTTTCATTGAAAAAAACGAAACAATTGCCGTTGAATTAGGCGAAGCGCTTCAATCGGACAATACGGATAGAAAAGAAACAGACGGACTTATAACTGAAGAAGCGCTTGCAATTATACGCGACAGTGAGTTGATTCAAAATAAAAAATCTTGTGTTTTATATAAGCCCCATTGGCATAAGGGTGTTGTTGGAATTGTAGCTTCTAGGATAATTGAACATTATTATCGTCCTACAATTGTACTTACGCTCAGCGATGGCATTGTAACCGGAAGCGCCAGAAGTGTTAAAGGGTTTAATTTATATGAGGCCATTTACGAATGCAAAGATCATCTGTTGCAGTATGGTGGCCATTTTGCTGCAGCCGGATTGTCGTTATTACCAGAGCACGTAGAAACATTTTCAACACAATTTGAAGCGGTCGTAAGTCGAACCATAACCGACGATATGCTCATTCCTGAAATCATAATTGATGCATCTTTGGCTTTTGAGGAAATCAATTCCAATTTTTTCAATATCATAAGCCAATTGGAACCATTCGGACCGGATAATATGCGCCCTGTATTTATCGCAAAAAAAGTAATTGATTCCGGATATTCACGATTATTAAAAGAAAAGCACATCAAGTTCGAATTAAAACAAGATCAATTTTATTGCTCAGGCATTGGCTTTAACATGCCCGAAAAAATGGAAATGTTGCAAAGCAAAAAACCATTAGACATTGTATTTACGCTAGAAGAAAATGAATGGAACGGAAAAAAAAGTATACAGCTGATGGTAATCGATTGCAGATTAAGTGAATAAAAATGGTCCTGACTTTTTTATCAGTCAGGACCTTATTTAAATCTCTGTTTTATGAAAAAATCTTAATTAGGATGCAGACATCAACTCTACGCTTCTATTGATAAAAGAGGTCAAATTGTTTCCAGTTAAAAGTCCTTGAGAAAGCAAAGCCAAATCAGCCAAATTCTTTACAAGCTTCTCTTGTTTAACTTCATCTTTCTCTGCTAAAATATCTGTAAAAATCGGATGATTACCGTTTATGGTAAGGTTCACTTCATCGGGCATGTTTGCATACCAAGCACCCATTCCTCCTCCTGCCGAAGCCATATCTTTCATGCGTCGCATTAGCTCTGGTCTTGTAGCAGTTACCGGAACCATATCAGCACTCAATCCTTTTACTTCTACCTGCAATTGCAAGCCTTCAATAGGCTTATTAAACAATCCTTTCAATTTCTCTGCATCTTCTTTGCTCAACACACTTTCTGTATCATCCGATTTATCAATTAAATTGTCTGCGATGTCGGCATCAACTCTTGTAAATTGAATATCAGGCCATTTCATTTCCATATTGTTGATGAATGCGGCATCCACTAAAGTTTCCATCTTCACCACCACATAACCTTTAGCTGTGGCTTGTTGAATAAAAACATCCTGTTGAATTGGATTTGTTGTGTATAATACAACTTGCTTTCCTTCTTTATTTTTCTGCAATGTTTCTGTAGCCATTTTATACGCGTCCAACGTATAGAAATTGTTGACAGTATCTTCCATTAAAAAGAACGAATTGGCCTTATCTAAAAACTTATCGTCCGTCATCATACCATACTTCACAAACAAACCTAAACTTTCCCATTTTTCTTCAAATGCCTTGCGGTCGTTTTTGAAAATCTCTTCCAATTTATCGGCCACTTTTTTAGTGATGTGTGCATTGATTTTTTTGACATTCGGATCTCCTTGCAAATAGCTTCTGCTTACATTCAAAGGAATATCTGGACTATCAATAACCCCATGCAACAACATCAAGAATTCGGGAACGATGTCTTTTACTTCATCCGTTACAAAAACCTGATTGCTGTATAGCTGAATCTTGTCTTTTTGAATTTCGTAGCTCTGTTTGATTTTTGGGAAATATAAAATACCCGTAAGGTTGAATGGGTAATCAACGTTGAGGTGAATCCAGAACAATGGTGTTTCACCATAAGGATACATTTCTTTATAAAATGACTGATAATTTTCGTCTGTTAAATCAGATGGCTTTTTTGTCCATGCTGGTGTTGGATTGTTGATTTGTTTGTCTTCAAAAAAGATTGGAACGGGTAAGAATTTGCAGAATTTCTGAAGTACGGTCTCAATGCGATTGGCTTCCAAAAACTCTTGACTCTCTTCATTCAAATGCATGATGATGGTTGTGCCTCTTTCGGATTTTTCTGTATCTTCTAAAATAAATTCCGGACTTCCATCACACTCCCATCTTACTGGAACTGCGTTTTCTTTGTGGCTCTTGGTTATCACTTCCACTTTACTACTCACCATAAATGAACTGTAAAATCCCAGGCCAAAATGCCCAATGATATTGGCTTCATTCTGTCCTTTGTATTTCTGTAAAAATTCTTCCGCGCCACTGAAAGCCACTTGATTTAAGTATTTATCAAC
>Ga0114979_10001187_pt1 | contig 17506 bp, 12 predicted proteins | sample S_140625_EF_Meta_FD_87315 | JGI IMG/M metagenome (GOLD analysis project Ga0114979, IMG submission 87315) | Freshwater microbial communities from Lake Simoncouche, Canada to study carbon cycling - S_140625_EF_MetaG | ecosystem: Environmental > Aquatic > Freshwater > Lake | place: Lake...
CTCTTTAGAAGAATATAAACAAAAATATGGAGAAAATAAAATAGATATGTTTTCTTACGATGAATCATTTTTGAAAACAAATAATGAAGTTATAATTAAGTTGGTGAGAGATTTATATAAAGAGTACTATTTTCGTACTAAAGGAGATATTATTAATCATATATACGCATTTAAAGAATATCCATTGGTTCATATTGATAATGCTTTAAATGAATTAGTTACTAATGAAAATATTTTTATTAGTGACAAATATAATACACAAGGAAAATTAATACATATAGACAATATTACAAATGATTTAGATGATTTGTATATTTTTCAACCAACAAACTTAAATACAGATTCAACGCTTTTTGAAAGATCTAATAGCATAATGATAAAACCCGACTCTTTGAAATTTGCTGTTCCTGAAGATTTTAATATATTTGACGACGAAGAAAAAATTATTGATAAAAAAGCAGAAACAAAAGCAGAAACAAAAGCAGAAACAAAAGCAGAAACACTTAAAACAATAACCACCCCAAAAATTATATTAAGTAAAGTTGATTTAGATGGTAAATTATCGGAACAAAATATATCATATGTTAAAGAAATAATTGTTGAATTACAACGTAATTATAGTTTTATAATAACAGAATATACACCAGAAAAAAGTGAATATTTATTAAAAGACAATAAATATATTTATTATGGTAAAATGATGGATATATTAAAAGATGATAAAGTTATAACTAGTAATGAAATAAATAGATTAACAATAGATATTTTGTTAGATGATTTAGATTTCGATAAAACTCTGCTATTAGTTATTTATTTATTAAATAATGGCTATAGTGAATTAACTGATTTTGAAAAAGATTTATTAACTTACTATGAATCTAAATTTTTAACAGCAAACAATGGAAAATTAAAAGCATTATTTATACCAAATAAAAGTGAATTTCGAGAATATACTTTATATACTTTAATTAATACAAATTCAGCCATTTCAACTATAACACTAAATAGCGGACAATCAGAAGATTATAATGATTTTGATAATATTATTATATCAAGCAAAACGAATATTTCACAAATGGCAGTTCCGTTCGGATTTTTATCAAGAAATAAAAAAATAACTAAAGAATTAGTAACAGATTTTAAAGTAAAAACTGGATCAAATAAAGGAGCACGATGCGAACAAGCCGGAAAACTTAATAGCGAAAAAATATTTGTTGCTCTTGGAGTAAAAGATATAATTATTGAAAAATTAAAAGGCAAGAAATTGGAAAAAGGTGAGAAGTTAAATCAAAAGAATTTTTGCGCAGCACAAGAATTATATTTTAGATTGTATGATTTACAAAAAGTAGAAAGTAAAAGATGGTTTTTTAATCTCTCTGAAGCCCAAATAAATGATTTATTGTAATAAATAAATATTTAAATTATTTTAATATATAATTGAAATAATTTTAAAGATTAAATTAATAATATATATAATCTAATGTCTAAAATACAAAATAAAAAACCATCAACAAAAAAAACATCATTAGACAATTCTCATGTTTATATTTCTTCATTGTTAACACAAAAAATTGTATTAAATTATGAGGAAGTTAATTCTGAATTATTTAATATATTAGAAGCAAAACTAAAAAAACTCAATGAAGGTAAATGTATCAAAGAAGGATATGTTAAAAATAATAGTGCTAAATTATTAACATATTCGAGTGGTGAATTATTTGATAATAAAATATTATTTGAATGCGTTTTTGAATGCTTAATAACAAATCCTGTCGAGTCCACACTAATTAATTGTATTACAAAATCAATAACTAAAGTAGGAGTTCGCGCAGAATTAATTGTAGATAATGATGTTAGTCCTTATGTTATTTTTATAGCGCGCGATCATCATTATAATAATGAGTCTTTCTCACAAATAAAAGAAAATGATATTTTACAAGTTCGTATATTAGGACAGCGTTATGAGTTAAATGATAAATTCATTAGTATAATTGCGGAATTAATTAGTATTAATAATTATAGCACATTAAAGAGCGAATTAGAAATCAAAACTAGTGAGGAAAATTTAGAAAAAATTGGTGGAAAAAAAATAAAAATGAATATTACAAAATCTAAAGCACAACAACTTAACGAGTATGGTATTCACAGTAATTAGTTGATATATAAAATTTATTTAAAGGTATTTAAAGGTATATTTTTTATTACTAATAATTAGTCTTATGGAATTGAATAATAATGAACATAGTGAAGTTAATCAAGACAATCAAGACAATCAAGACAATCAAGACAATCAAGACAATCAAGACAATCAAGACAATCAAGACAAAGTCATACCATGTAAAAATAATGTTATTGACTCTAATAATAATAATATAGATTCTAATGAATTAATTAAATTGTGCAAAACAATTGACACTTTAGAAAATAGTCATCATATTGAAATAGCTAAAATATTAAAAATAAATAATGTTTATTTAAATGAAAACAGTAATGGTATTTTTGTTAATTTAAATAAAATATCTTATAATGTTTATAATACTATATGTAATTATATTGATTTTATAAAAAAACAAGAAAGTGATATAAATAAAGACGAAAAATTGAAAAGAACTTTACAAACAACTTATTTTAAAGATAATAAAGATATTAATACTACTATTAGTAGTAAATAAAATGATTTGTATAAATAAAGAAGAATTATTGCAAAATATAGATTTAAATGAACTAAAGGATTATATGTTGTATGATATTAAAACAACTAATAAAACTTCTAAAAATTTAACACATATTGAAAGCAATCAGACTAATACAAGCAATCAGACTAATAAAATCAATAATTCAAATAATTCAAATAATTCAAATAATTCAAATAATTCAAATAATTCAAATAATTCAAATAATTATAGAAAGCAAAATATAATAGTTAATGTAGGTGTTCCAAGAAGTCATATACAAATAAATTACACAAAAAAATTAAGTAAATATAATGAACCATTTAAAATAAATAATCATAAAAATTTTATAGACAAATTATTTTGGATATTTTACAAAATTATTAATAATTTAAATGATACAGATTTAGAACATATTAATTCGTTTAAAGTAATGAAAGAGTTTAAAATTAACAGCGTTGAAAAATTAAAAAATCAAAAAAATATTGTAAAAAATTTTAAAATTCAAATAGGATTAGTGGAGGATGATCTTACAAATAATGAAAAAATAAGTTTTAAAACGTTTCACGCTTTATGTGTTTTATATTTGGTAAATGTTATAATGATTCGCGATAATAACACATATTGTGTATTACGTACAAATAATGACGAAAAAGTTATTAATTTACAAAATTATAAATTGTTAAAAATATCAAATGTAAAAATGAGTCCTGGATTTAATAATTTTGATATTGAATTAGCTAATAATAGCATAACAGAAGAAGAATTACAAAAAATATTACACTCTTATTATAATATTGAAAATATTGATAAACCATTAAAAGCATTTAGTAATTATAAATTACACGATTTAGTTATTATAGCTGAAAAGTTAAATATTAATATATGTGATGAATACAGTAAGAAAAAGAAAAAACAAGAATTATATGAAAATATATTACAAAAATTAATTTGATTTAATATATTAAAATGTTATTATTCATTCTTTTTTTATTGTTAATCATATTATTTTAAACAAAATTGATATTTATTATTTATTAGAATGTAATAAATAATAAATAATAAATAATAATATATATTAATTATGAGTAAAAGTGATAGTACTAAAGAAGCAAGCAAAGATTCTCAAAAACAAGAATTAAGCAATAAATTTATAAAATATATTGAGACATACTTGTCAAGTTATACTCGATTTTCCGAAAATGTATATCCAGAGTTAGAAATTCGTTTTGGCACAAAAAAAATAAAAAATATTAATAAAGTGGATTTTTATAATGTTATTAAAAGTTTGCTAAATTATGATTTTAAATTAATTAATGAAAACTATTATTTGAAAATAATGAATGGTAGCAACTTATCCAATATTAGAACACAAATAAATGGGCTGCCAAATATTCAAAGTTATTGCAAATTAGATAATTTATCTGGAATCTTAGATGAAAATAACATTAAATTTGTAGAAAAAGAATATTTCAAAGATGGTAACACTCAATTATTTCCACTAGATTTTGATGATTATAACTTTCGCGTGTGCTATCAAACAGAGCAAAATTATTCTAGAAATCATAGTGCTGTTGAAGAACTATATAGTAAATGGAATTCATTAAAAAAAATATTTAGATATATAAAACGCTACGAATATAGACATCCGCATTTGCCCTTTTTAATTCATTGTAGTATTGTTAAAACTTCTAAATCATATAATGGAAGATTTATTGAGCAATTTAATATAAAAGATTCAGAAGTGTTTAATTCCTTAGAAAATTTTGAAATAGAAATTGAATTAAATAATGAACTTATTATTGCTAATAAGTCATTTTCTAGCGTTGAATTTTTATATACAAATTTACGTAAAGTTATTAAATATATTTTAATAGGGTTACAAGAAACAAATTATCCTATAACACTAAATGAAATAGATGTTGTAATGCAAGAATATTTAAAATTGGCAAAAGGTCCAGATTATAAAACAATGATGAAACCAAACGTAAAAGATTTTATAGGTCCATCATCTTCAACATTACAAATGGTAAATATTTTACCAGAATCAGAAATAAATGATACAAATATTTCCATTCCAAATATTAGAAACAATTATACTGTAACAGATAAAGCCGATGGAACCAGAAAATTATTATATATATCGCCTCTAGGAAAATTATACTTTATTCCTATGACTATGAATATACAATTTACAGGATGTTATGTTGAGAAAAAAGAATTATTTAATACTATTATAGACGGCGAACATATATTACATAATAAAAAAGGCGAATATATAAATGTATTTGCTTGTTTTGATATTTATTATTTTAACGGACAAAACGTAACAGGGTTGCCATTTATTAAATTATCCATAGAAGAAGAAAAAGAAGAAAAAGGAAAAGAAGGAGAAAAAGGAAAAGAAGGAGAAAAAGGAAAAGAAGAAGAAAAAGAAGAAAAAGAAGAAAAAACAGGAAAAACAGGAAAAACTAAAAAAGAGGAAAATAATAATTATCGTCTTATAATATTAAATAGTGTAATAAAAACGCTAGAGTTGAAATCAATTACAAATAGTAAAGAAATACATATTAAATTCAATGTGAAAAAATTTTATGGCGCACATATATTTAGTGGATGTGCTAGAATTTTGAACAATATTAAAGATGGATTATATGAATATAATACAGACGGTTTAATTTTTACACCAGCAAATACAGGTATATGTAGTTTAAAAACAGGAGTTGCTGCTCCCAATTATAAAATTACATGGAATGAATCATTCAAATGGAAACCTCCTGAATACAATACTATTGATTTCCTAATTAGATTTAAAAAAAATGAATTAGGTGGAAATTATATGGGAACTTTAAATAATGAAGGCGAAGATTTAACTTCCTATAATCAAGTCAAAAATTATTATACTTTAATATTAAATGTAGGTTTTGATGAAACAAAACATGGCTATATTAATCCATATAACGATATTATTAATAATAATATTAAACGTAATACTAAAGAATCTTATACTAATAATTACAGACCATGCCGATTTTATCCAACAAATCCAAGCGATGTTAATGCTGGATTATGTAATATTATGGGCAAATTGGACGAGTCAAATAATCTTAAAATTTATACGCAAGAAGGCGAGGAAATAGAAGACAATATTATTGTAGAATTTGCCTATAATATTAGTAATCCCGAATTTTGGAGATGGGAACCGCTACGTATTCGCTATGATAAAACATCAGAATTACGTTCTGGTGTTAAAAATTTTGGTAATGCCTATCATGTTGCTAACTCAAATTGGCAATCTATTCATAACCCAATAAGTGAATCAATCTTAATGACTGGAAACGGAGTAACAGTTAATAACGATGACGATGTATATTATAATAAGATTTCTAAAACATCAGAAACACAAGCATTGCGTGATTTTCATAATTTATATGTTAAAAGTATGTTGATAAATAAAGTGTCAAAATCTGGATATTCTTTAATAGATTATGCTGTTGGTAAAGGAGGAGATTTACCCAAATGGATTTCGGCAAATCTTAATTTTGTTTTAGGTTTGGATTTAAGCAAAGATAATATTGAAAATAGATTAGATGGCGTATGTGCTCGCTATTTAAATTATGCCCAACGTTATGCTATTATTCCTAAAGCATTATTTTTACATGGCAATAGTAATAAAAATATTAAGACGGGTGATGCGCTATATGATGAAAAATCAAAACAAATTATTAAAGCACTTTTTGGCGAAGGTACTAAAAATGAAGTATTATTAGGTAAAGGTGTATATAATAATTATGGTATTGTAAAAAATGGATTTAATGTAAGTTCCATACAATTTGCGATGCATTATATGTTTGAAAGTGAAACTGTGCTAAATGAATTCATTAAAAATGTAAAAGAATGTACTTGTTTAGAAGGATATTTTATTGGAACGTGTTATGATGGAAATAAAATATTTAATATGCTAAATTCTTTAAATAATAACGAATCACTTAGTATATTTAAAAATGATAAAAAAATATGGGAAATAACCAAAAAATATGATGCTCAAGAATTTAATGATGACGAGTCTAGTTTAGGATATCCTATAAATGTTTATCAAGAAACAATTAATAAGACTTTTATGGAATATTTAGTTAATTTTAAATACTTAATAAGAATTATGGAAAATAATGGATTTGTATTATTAAATGAAACAGAATATAAACAATTAAATTTACCAGGTTCAATTGGTAATTTTGAGCAATTATACAATTTTATGAATAACGAATTAAAAAGCAATAATTATTTATTAAAAAAATTAGGAAATTCCTCACAATTAAGTGATGAGGAAAAACAAATATCATTTTTAAACAATTATTTTATATTTAAAAAGATTAGAAATGTTGAATATGAACCAGAAGAATTAGTATCTAAAAAAGAAGAATTGAAAGAAAAAGAATTACAAGATGAGATTATGGGTGAATTTAAAAAATTAGATGAAGAATTTGAAGTTAAGGAAAAAGAAAAGTTGGATGAAAAATCTAAAACATTGGCTTCCCAATATTTGAAAGAAACACAAGACTTGGAGAAGCAATTAGAAGATGAAATAGAAGCGCAATTTGATAAAAGTAAATCAACTGTTAATTTGAAATTAACAATAGATGAAAAGATTAAACTTGCTGAAGAAAAAAAGAAAGCAAAAGAAGAGGAAAAATTAAAAGCAACACAAGAAAAGAAGGCAGCAAAAGAAGCCGAGAAATCTTTAAAAGCAGAAACTAAAAAATCACAAAAAGCAGAAACTAAGAAATCACAAAAAACACTAACTAAGAAAGCTTAGAAGCAATGTTATTATAAAATTCAATCTCTCTTTTTTTATACATTTATATATTTGTAAATAATTATATAAATGTATTTTTCTATACTTACTTAATAAAGTAACTATTAAAAATTATATGACCTATATTAATTTGCCAAACTTAAATAATTTGAATTTAGATTTTAATATTATTTATAAAAATAACAAGTCACAAGCAAATATAGTATCAGATGCTAATGATATAATATTGTGTTTTTCGCTATATAATTATTTACATTTGTTAAAACAAACTATTGACGAATATTATGAATATTGGGATATTATAAAGAAAATTACAAACCCATATGAATATATACATACTATTGTTCCTAATTATAAATGTTCTTTATGTAAGCATAAACCATTATCGCGGTCTTTTTTTAAAATGATAGAAATAATAGATACTTTTAGTTTTTTAAACGAATCAAATAATATACAATCATTTCATTTGGCCGAAGGTCCTGGGGGATTTATAGAAGCTTTTAATTATAAAAGAAATAATAAGCAAGATATTTATTATGGTATGACATTAATTAGTGATAATGTTAATATTCCTTCGTGGAAAAAAGCAGGTCAATTATTAAGTAATAATAAAAATATTAAAATAGAATATGGAGCATCAAAAAATGGAGATCTATTTTTAAAAGAAAATTTAATTTATTGTTATAAAAAATATTTTAGGTCAATGGATTATATTACTGCTGATGGAGGATTTGATTTTTCGCACGATTTTAATAACCAGGAAGATATTTCATTTAAGTTAATATTATCACAGATTTTTTTTGCGCTAATAATGCAAAAGCAAGGAGGAAATTTTATATTAAAAATATTTGATATATTCAAAATAAAAACAGTAGAAATTATATATTTATTATGTAACTTATATGAAAATGTATTTATATTTAAACCCAATACAAGTAGATGTGCTAATTCTGAAAAATATATAATTTGTAGAAATTTTAAAAATAATAATAAAAAAATAATTACAAATATTATAGAAAATTTTGATTTGTTAATTAATAAAGTTGAATCTATTTATAGTTTATTTAATATTCCACTAAATCAATTATTTATTACAAAATTACAAGAAATTAATTCTATATACGGACAACAACAGTTAGAAAATATTAAAAATACTATTAATTTAATAAGAGAATTTAAAATTTTAAATATTCAACATAATTTATTGAATAATAATTATAATTCATTTTTGAAATATTTAAATATTTTTAATAAAAACATTCAAAACAATACTATTAGCACAACAAGTATTAGTAATGAAATTAATAGTAATGAAATTAATAGTAATGAAATTAATAGTAATGAAATTAATAGTAATGAAATTAATAGTAATGAAGAAATCTTTAATGAAAGCTATGATATAGTAGAAACTAATATTATAAATGAAGAAATAGACTTATCATTAAATAATATATCTACAAATATTCATAATGAAACTGTTATAAAATATTTTAATAAGTTAAATGTATTAGTAAATATTAACATACAAAAATCAATAAATTGGTGTAAGAAACATCAATTTACTATAAATAAAGAATTTATTTCAAAACAGTAAGCCGTGTTTTACGCAATTTTGAATTATTAGTATTACATCCTACGCAAGCAGGTGTATTTTTTTTATCATATAAGGTATTAAGATAAGTTTTTTTACAATGAACACTATCATCGCAACCATATTTTAAACTATATGTTCGCGCACTGGAAGAAACTGGTCCTTGGCATTGAAATTTTTTATTTGACGGGTTAAAAGTGCGACATAATGTTTCTCCATTACATTCTGTTATAGTCGTTCCATTTAATAATGAACTAGATTCGTTAGTTGTTAGAGGCAGATTTTGATTAAAAGTTTTGTTCTTATTATATAAATATTCTCTATGCGATGACGCATAATTATTTGATAAAATTGTGCTAGCAGTTTTAATTACTAAAGAAGTTGGATTAAATGAAGTACAAACCATTTTATTTAACGAAGGATCATACAATTTGTCGCTAGTTAAAATGTTACAATCATTGGATTTGTCTAAATAAGTATATATACTCAAATTACAATTTAATGAATCCGAATTTGGAGTATGATTGTTAGTAACAATAGAACTGCCTGGTTTATCTAAATTCCCAATTAAAGATAAATTGCTAAATGTTGCTGTATTATTTGTATTTTTATTTACATATTGTTTTCTATAATGCTTAATAGGATTGGCTTTAAAATTATATTTTTTTATACTACATTCTTGAGACCATGGAATATAAGTATTACTATTAGTAGGTTCTTCATTTTTTATAATTTTAGGAACAATTGTAACATTATTATTTGCTAATCCTTTTGAAACAATATTTGGAGTTATTTGATTAAAATAAAGTCTCATAATAATATATAGTTATAAAATATAAAATATAAAATATAAAATATAAAATATAAAATATAAAATATAAAATATAAAATATAAAATAATAGTATAATTTTAATTGTTATTATATATTAGATTATGTCAAATAAAAATTATTTTTTAATAAATAAATTAATAAATAACTTAAAATCAAATAAATTAATAATAATTTTATTATTAATAGTATTAAGTATAATATTTTTTGTAAATTATAATTCGTTATTTAAAATTATTGAAGGTAATAGACATTGTAAATTTACTCAACAAACACAAATGGAAAATCAAATACGCGGAAAAGCAGATAAATATAAAAAAGATATGCCAAATTTAGATAATTCTAAATCAATATTAAATAATGTAGATGATTTGAAAGCCAAAACCAATAGATAAAATAAACTACTAATTAATAATATAATTATTAAATTAAAATTATTATATTATATTATTTTAATTATTGAATTATGGGTGATTCGCAAAAGTGTGTAGTTGATGAACTTTTTGGATTTCAACATAATTATGCTTTTTGTATAAAACCATCTGATAAAATGGTAGAAACAGATAAATTCAATAAAGGCGGATGGTCAATGGATAATACTGCACGAGTATTTGGTGGTATGTTTAATTATATAGATTATTTGGTATCAGATCCTCAAATTGGATCCGCAGAACAATGTTTATATAATGGTAAAGGAGTAATAGGTAATAAATATGTTCTAAAAACTAATATAGAATGCACTCCTGTAGATAGTTTGGGAAATATTATAACAGTTTCCGGAGAAACTCCATATTTACATAAATATATTAATAATATAACTGATGGATCAAGTTTTTTAACAGGCGGACAAAGCAATGCTGATCTTACTGGGGTGATACCATCAGCATTTTACAGCGCTACAAAAATAGGTAGCAATATTACAGACCTAGTAACATCTTTTACAGGAAAAGTCAAACCTTATTGTATGAAAGCAAGTGTAAAATGTCATCTAATTGACTATAGCGGTGAAGGAGTTCAAGGTCCTAGAAATTACAGTGGAAATAGTCCTGAAGTATATTTAGCTATTGATGACCTAAGAAGATTAAAACCAGATAATTTTAGTAATGGTGCAATAACTATTCCAACAACAATTAGCGGAGAAAAGGTTGATAGTTTTGATAATATATATCCTACTATTAATGATATTATAATAAACCAAAATATTGATAAAATACAGAATATTTCTGATTTTGATAAAATGTTAAATTCTTTGAATATAGATAAAGCGTTAAATTTTGAAGATGAATTATTAGTTAAAATTTATTATGTTGGATTTTCAATACTTATGATATTAATAATATTAAAGTTAGTATTTAAAAGAAAATAAATGTTATTTTTATACATCATTTAAATAATTATGAACTAAATTGTTGCCATTTGTATTTGTAATTTCACCGGCTAATACGCTGTCTTCATATAATTTGCGCAATACATCATTTGGCGCCTGCGAACCTAACTTTATTAAATTTTTTTCCCGTAAAAAATTTTTAACATCTTGAATAGGTAATTGTTTTAGTTTTGAAACTTCTTGTTTTATTTTTTTTTGAGTCTCTCTATTTTTTATAAGTAGTCCAATATGATTAGCATCTTGCTTTTTCCCCAATTTATATTTATAAGTTCTAGTAATTCTACGTAATTTGGGAATATATGTATCATCTTTCATCTCTTCTTTTGTTTCTTCTTTTGTCTCTTCTTTTGTTTCTTCTTTTGTATCTTCTTTTATTGCTTCTTTTGTATCTTCTTTTATTGCTTCTTTTGTATCTTCTTTTATTGCTTCTTTTACTATAACTTCTTCAATGCCTTTGCCTTTCAAAAATTCATCTTTGCTATTATTACTATTATTACTATTATTACTATTATTACTATCATAATTATTATAATCATATGAAGCAGTTATTATTTCATTAGTAATTTTATTATTTGAGAGATTAGTCGGAGTGAATATTTCTGGTGACACTTTTTCTGCTATTTTCAATTCAATATTGGGTTTATTAGTATCTAAAGTCATAGTATCATTGGTTTGATATTTTTTATGAAACTCTGAATGATCAAAAGATATATTTTTTTCAAGCGCTAGTTGTAGTCTTTTTTGATTGCTTTGATTATTATGTTTTTGTGTTTTATTTAAATCTCTAAATGTGGGTTTTGATCCGTTTTTTAAACAACCATAATTGGGTTCTTTTGATGAATCATATATTAAACTATCTTTTGGGATTTCAATATTTATATCTACATTTGATACTTTCATAGTCTTCTTCTTATTTTTTTCTTTATTTTTTTTTGATAAATCATGTAAAAATGTGAGAGATTTATTAAATTCACGCTCAAAATCATTGTTTTCAAAATCTTTTGATTCAAATAAATTAGATCCAGGCATTAACTCATCTTTCTCTTTGGTTTTTTCGTCTTTTATAACTTCTGATTCTTTATTTTTTTGATAATCTTTTACTTTTTTTAATAATTCTTTTTTTAATTTATTAGATTTTACTGTTTCCGTTTTATCTTGAATTGGTTTAATTTTCTTTTCTTTTTTCTGCTTTAGGCTTTTTCTTCCACCATTAAATTTAAATAACTCTGGATTTATTTGTAATATTTTTTGTGTTGTCATATTATTTGTAATAATTTATATTTAAAATATAAATTATTAACCAATTTTTAGTATTTTAGTATTTTAAAAAACAAATTTTTATTAAAATTGATTTATAAAAATATTAAAGATTTGTATTAAATAAAAATTATGACTTCAGATTCGGAAATTCATAGCAAAGAAATTCCAGATTCGGAAATTCCATGGATTCTTATTGAATCATATTTTAAACATAAGCACCTTAAACAATTGGTAAAGCATCAATTAGAATCTTATAATTATTTTGTAAATAATCAAATTCAACAAACAATAGAAATGTTTAATCCATTAATTATTGCTTCTGAACACGATTTTATTAAAGAATTAAATTTATATAGATTGGAAATAGAAATTACATTTGAGAATTTTTCAATATATCGTCCGCAAATTTATGAAAATAATGGATCAACAAAAATTATGTTTCCACAAGAGGCTCGTTTGCGGAACTTTTCATATTCGTCAGCAATGACAATTGATTTAAATATTAAGTATATTATACGTAATGGTGAAAATTATAAAAATGTCCTAAATTATCAAAAAAAGATAAAAAACGTCCATATTGGAAAACTTCCAATTATGTTAAAATCAGACCTTTGTGTATTAAATCAATATAAACATTTAAATCATAATGAAACAGGCGAGTGTTATATGGATCCCGGTGGATATTTTATCATTAATGGATCAGAAAAAACGTGTATTAGTCAAGAGCGCGCGGCCGAAAATCAAATTTATTGTTATAATATAGAGAAAAACAACAATAAATGGTCTTGGAAAGCAGAAATGAAGTGTATTCCAGATTGGAAATGCATTTCACCAAAACAAATTAGTATTTTAATTGCATCAAGAAATAATGGTTATGGTAATGCTCTTTATTTACAAATCCCACGTGTTAAAACACCAATTCCTTTATTTATTATGTTTAGGGCATTTAATATTATTAGTGATAAAGAAATTTGTGAATTAATTATGCTTAATATTACTAAAGAAAATATGAAAAAAATGTTAATTTCATTAAAAGCATCGATTATTGAAGGCAACAAAGTTGTAACACAAGAAGCAGCAATTAGATATATTGTTGCCAATGTAATTTATACTCCAATGAATATGGATAAAGAAACAGGTTCAAAAAAAAAGCACGATTTTGCCATTGAAGTATTAAATAATGATATTTTCCCACATTGTAAGACAGAAAAACAAAAAATTTATATGCTTGGTTATATGACAAATATATTACTTCAAACTTCTTTTGGTTGGTTAGTAGAAAGTGATCGTGATTCGTACGTTAATAAACGCGTGGATTTAACTGGACCATTATTAAATAATTTATTGCGAAATTATTTCAATAAACTTGTTAAGGATATGAAAAAACAAATTATTCGTGAAATTAATACGGGTTCATGGAAATCTAATGACGATTATGAAAATATAATTACTAAAACAAATATTTATAAAATTATTAAATCAACAACAATTGAACAAGGTATTAAGAGAGCATTAGCAACTGGTGATTTTGGTATTAAACAAATCAATAGTAATAAAGTAGGAGTAGCGCAAGTATTAAACCGGCTAACATATTTATCAAGTTTAAGTCATTTAAGACGCGTAAATACACCTATTGACAAAAGCGGGAAATTAGTTCCGCCCCGCAGATTACATAATTCTACTTGGGGATTCTTGTGTCCCGCCGAAACACCAGAGGGACAATCTATTGGTATTGTAAAGAACCTAGCATATTTAGCACATATAACTATTAACTCTAATAGTTCTGGACTTTATGACTATATTTTGCCAATTATTGATAATATTGATAGTTATAATGGTTCATATAAAGATTTGGATGATTATGTAAAAGTATTTATTAATGGTTCTTGGGTAGGTATAACAAATGATCCTGAAAAAATTTATAATAATTTAAAAGATAAAAAATATAAAGGTATCATAAATATTTACACTTCTATTATATTCAATAGTAAATTAAAAGAAATTAGAGTCTGTAATGACGCAGGACGCATTACACGACCTTTATTAAAAGTTAAAAATAATAAGATTGTGTATAATAATAGCATTATTGAAAAAGTTAAATGCGGAGAATTAAATTGGGATGACTTAGTAATTGCTATTAAATTAGAGGATTCTATTATTGAATATGTCGATTCATATGAGCAAAATAGTGCTTTGATTGCTATGACAAGAAATAATTTAAATAATTCAACATCTAGCAATATTTATCATTATAGTCATTGTGAAATTCATCCAAGTACTATCTTTGGAATTTTAGCATCTTGTATTCCTTTTCCAGATTCTAATCAATCACCGCGTAATACATATCAATCAGCAATGGGCAAACAAGCAATCGGTATGTATGTCACTAATTATGATAATCGAATGGATAAAACAGCATATGTTTTAACATATCCCATGCGTCCATTAGTAGAAACACGTATTATGAATATTATTAAATTAAATAATATTCCATCCGGACAACAAGTAATTGTAGCAATTATGAGTCATACTGGTTATAATCAAGAAGATTCTATATTATTTAATAAAGGAGCAATTGATCGTGGATTATTTTTAGCCACTATTTATCATACCGAAAAAGATGAAGATAAAAAACTTTTTGGAACCGAAGAATTGAGATGCAAACCAGATAAAACAAAAACCAAAAATATTAAGTTCGCAAATTATGATAAGTTAAATAATCAAGGTATTGTTCCTGAAAATAGTTTAATAGAAGATAGAGACATTATTATTGGAAAAGTTATTCCAATTAAGGAAAATAAAAATGATTTTACAAAAACAGTAAAATATAGCGATGGTTCAATTTCATATAGAACTCACGAAGAAAGTTATGTTGATAAAAATTACATAGAATCAAATGGTGATGGGTATAATTTTTGTAAAGTTCGTATTCGTAATTTTCGAAAACCAGTAATTGGTGATAAATTTTCAAGTAGGCATGGACAAAAAGGAACAATTGGTAATATTATTCCGGAAGAAAATATGCCATTTACGGCAAACGGATTAAAACCTGATATTATTATTAATCCACACGCTATTCCTAGTCGTATGACTATTGCTCAATTAAAAGAGACACTATTAGGTAAAGTATTACTTGAATTAGGATTATTTGGAGATGGAACAAGTTTTGGTGATTTTGAAATTTCTACTATTATTGATAAATTAAACGAATTAGGGTATGAATCGAAAGGTAACGAATTGATGTATAATGCTTTAACTGGCGAGCAACTAACTATGAATATATTCATTGGTCCTGCGTTTTATCAACGTCTTAAACATATGGTAAATGATAAACAACATAGTCGGTCTATTGGACCGATGGTCAATTTAACACGACAACCAGCCGAAGGCAGATCACGCGATGGTGGATTACGTTTTGGTGAAATGGAAAGAGACTGTATGATTTCACACGGAGCATCACGATTTACTAAAGGTAGAATTTATGATGCATCAGATGCATTTAGTGTATTTGTATGTAATAAATGCGGAATGATTGCGTCATTTAATAATAAGGAACATATTCATTATTGTAATACGTGTAGCAATAGAAATGATTTTAAATATGTGGAATTGCCTTATGCTTGTAAACTTATGTTTCAAGAATTAATAACAATGAATGTTGCCCCTCGGATTATGTGTGAATAAAGTCTTATGTTATGGTATAATTTTTAAAGATTATATTTAATATTATTTAAGAAGATTTATGAATATATTATTTTTATATTATATATATTATATAATATATAATATATAATATGGATTTTACATATAGAAGTCCTATAGTTACGTGTAGTTTTGCTTCATATTATTCTAGAAATTCTAAAATAAATCAAGATTATAGATCAGTTTTAGGAAGATCATCATCAATTGTTTATGGAAAACCTATTCTTAATACTAGTTATTCTTCAAGAATGATGAGAATAAGAATATTATTAAAATAAATTAATTAAATTTATTTATTTTTATTTATTTATTTTTTATTTTTATTTTTATTTATTTATTTTTATTTATTTATTTTTTATTTTTATTTTTATTTATTTATTTTTATTTATTTATTTTTATTTATTTATTTTTATTTATTTAAAATAATTAAATATAATATATTATGTCTTTAGTTTTCAATCAAACTACATTAGGCGGAAATCATAAAGGCAAGCAACCAATGTTACATGGACATATAGAAGGAGGTAATGATAGAGCAGTGAGTCGCAAACAGTTATCTAGAGCTTTTGGAAATATGATTAATAATGGTTTAGGAACATCTCCATTACTTTACCCAAAAAATATATTGGGACCTTTTAGAACTGCTTTCAATGCCGGTGATGTTGTTACTAATACTATAGAACCTAACAATATTAAATATGGAAGATTACCAAATCAAGTAGGGGGCAATAATTTGTCACGCGTTCAAGTTAGAGGAGACGGAACTTCTAATCAAAATGGAAATGCAATGTATTCTGGAAATCCTAAATATGTATATGATGGTTCTGATTATATTAGATTTAGAAAATTACAAGCAATAAATAAAACTTATAATGATAGTAGTTATGGCGGAGCAGCAAATTCACAATCACAACATGCTATTAATAGAGTTAGAAAATAAATATCAAATAATTTTTTTATAATATAAATATTTAAAAATATTATAAATATTTATAATATTTATAATATTATAAATATGGAAGAGTCTCCCACTTTAGAACCAAGTGTAGAACCAAGTGTAGAGCCTAGTGTAGAGCCAAGTGTAGAACCAAGCGTAGAACCAAGCGTAGAACCAAGTGTAGAACCTAGTGTAGAACCAAGCGTAGAACCAAGTGTAGAACCTAGTGTAGAACCAAGCGTAGAACCAAGTGTAGAACCAAGCGTAGAACCTAGTGTAGAACCTAGTGTAGAACCAAGTGTAGAACCAAG
>Ga0114979_10001190_pt1 | contig 17489 bp, 12 predicted proteins | sample S_140625_EF_Meta_FD_87315 | JGI IMG/M metagenome (GOLD analysis project Ga0114979, IMG submission 87315) | Freshwater microbial communities from Lake Simoncouche, Canada to study carbon cycling - S_140625_EF_MetaG | ecosystem: Environmental > Aquatic > Freshwater > Lake | place: Lake...
CCTTCACCTATTCCACCCCCTAAAGCACCATCGCCACTTATTCCGCTACCTTATTTACCTATTCCGCCACCACCAAACCCAATAGCTGTCCGACCAAAAAGAATAAAAAAACGATGGCCAAAATACGTAAGTTTTGTAGAAAATTTGAAGAAATAATACTATAATTAATAGTATAAATAATTCTATAAATAATTCTATAAATAATACTATAAATAATTAATAGTATAAAAATATTTAATATATTAAATTTAATTTAATATATTAATTAAATAGCATGGATCTAGACATTACTAATTATGATTATGAAGATATATTAAAACTATTCAAATTACCTCAACAATTTAACGAAGAAGACTTAAAAAAAGCTAAAAGGCTGGTTCTAGCAAGTCACCCAGATAAGTCAGGACTTGATAAAAGTTACTTCTTATTTTTCTCAAGCGCCTATAAAATCCTATTTAACATATATAATTTTAGAGCGAAGCATAGCTCATTAACAAATTTTAATAATTATAATGAAGATTATAACGCAGACAAGGATGAATTTAACGCATTATTAATACAAAAAATAACTAATAATAAATCAAGCGCACAATTTAATACTTGGTTTAACGAACAATTTGAAAACTTTAAAATAACAAACGAGTATGATAAAAATGGTTATGGTGATTGGTTAACGAGCAATGAGGACAACACTGAAGAACCGTCAAAATGCAAAGATTTGAATTCAATACATAAGATTATTGAAGAAAAAAAAAGGATTCTAAGAACTCATAATTTAGTAAAGAAACGAGACGTATGCGAATTTAACAATACTAATTATTGCGATTTAACAAATTCAAAACCTGAAGACTATAGTTCTGGGTTGTTTAGTAAATTTCAATATGAAGATTTGAAAAAAGCACACATAGAGAGCTTAATACCTGTTACAAACGAAGACATTACAAATAATTATAGCTCATTGGAAGATATAAGAATTAAACGGGCAAGTCAAGTTATTGGCCCAATGAAACACGAAGAAGCAATGACATATTTAAATAAATCAAAAGAAGATGAAAATAACATATCAACAGCACGCGCATATAGTTTATTTAAACAAGATGAATTAAATAAGCAGAAAAATGATAATTTTTGGTCTAGTTTAAAGCGCTTGAACTAATATAGATTAATATGGATTAATATGGATTAATATGGATTAATATAGATTAATATAGATTAATATAGATTAATATAGATTAATATAGATTAATAATCAATTAAATTAATATATAAAGTATATATATTATGAATATGAAAAATTTAAATTTTAAGAATTTACTTATAAGTATATTAATATTATTGGCAGTAGGTTATATATACAATAAATTTAAATTAAATGTAGACTCTGATACAAAAATAGAGGAATTACATGTAATAAAGAAATATTTATTAAATGACAATGTGGATGACGCAATAATTAAGTTAGGCGCAAATAAGAAACCTATATTATGGTTACATATAGATTATGCAAAAAATAGTAGAAAATGGGAGTCATTCGGAACGCGAAATTCATTTGAATTAAATCAGGATTATTTATACTTAACAATAATGAATATTATAAACAAGTGCAATGATTATTTTCATATTATTATTATAGATGACGATTCATTTTGCAAATTATTGGAAAACAATTGTTTAGATTTGAATAAGGTAGGTGATCCAATTAAAACAAATTTGAGAACATTAAGTATTATGCGACTATTACATACTTATGGGGGTATTTATATAGAAAATTCATTCATATTATTTAGACCTTTAAATACTATATATGATAAAGTGCTTGAAAGTAAAAAAATGGTAACTGGAGAATTTAAAAATACTTCTTCAAATTCTCATATTATGCCGGTTATGCCATCAACTAAATTTATTGGCTGCATTAAAGAATGCAAAAAAATGAAAGAGTTTATTAATCATTTAGAAATATTATATAGTAACAACAACTCAAGCGATATAAGTATTCAAGATCTTGTTAATAAGTGGTTATTACAAAAAAATAAAGATGGGTCGCTGGACCTAATAGATGGGCGATTTTTAGGAACAAAAACTATTAATAATAAATTAATAGACCTGGATGATTTAATGGGTTCAACATATTTAGACTTGAATATAAAGTGTTTTGGATTATATATTCCGAGTGACGAATTATTAAAACGGACCAAATATAATTGGTTTTGTAAATTAAATACGAGAGAAGTATTAGAGGCGAGCACAAATATATCAAAATATTTAATCATAACTAATCAAATGAGAAATAACTAATAACTAATAACTATAAGAGAGATTCCAGTTTTTTCTTGGTCTCTAAGGTGAGAGATGTTGGAAATATAATATTGAATTTGATAATAAGATTTCCTACAAAGTTATCTCGTATAAATCCCATATTATTCGTAATTTTTTCATAATTAAAGTGAATAATTTCGCTACAAGTAATATTATAACTTTTATTATTAATATGATTTAACATAAAGCTGAATCCCAGCAATGCCTCTTTCAAAGATATAGATTTTAATAATATAATATCGAGTCCATTTCTCTCAAAAAGATCGTGCTTCTTCAATTGAATAATTATTTTAACATTGCTATGACTAGCACCATTATTAATGTAACAATTGCCTTTATTGACTAAAGTAATAATTTCATTATTATCGATGCCTTTGGGAATTTGTATATAGAGAGTTTCTTTTTCGTGTCCTATAACATTATTAACAACTATCTTTCTCTCAACAATTACAGGTTTGTTACAGCCATTGTATGCCTCACTATAATTTATAGTTAAGTTAATCATAATATCTTCATAGGTGCTATTTATAGTGCTCAGATGTTTATAAATAATATTAGCATTGTCATTAGTGCTGTTATTATTATTATTACTATTATTACTATTATTACTATTACAATTATTACTATTATTATTAGAACTATTGAGAGATTTGCTCAATAATAAGTCATATTCTTGTTTTTTTTCATTAAGTTTAATAGTATCATAATTTGTAATTAAACATGTATAAGCTTCATTAATTTTATTAAAATGATCACTATTAGCATTACCATTTTTATCAGGATGATGTTTTATGGACATAACTCTATATGCTTTTTTTATATCACTTAACGTAGCCTCTCTTGTTATGTTTAATAGATTAAAATATATGTCATAATTCATATTTTTATATTAATATTAAATTATTAATATAATAATTACTTAAATAATAATATAATAATTACTTAAATTAGTATAAGTAATATAGTATATAATTTTTATATAATGAATGAGTTATTGATACATAAATATAGACCAGTAAATATAAATCAATTATTATTAAGTGAAAACAATAAGAACTTAGTAACAAATTTCATAACAAATAATTATTTTAATTTAATTTTTGAAGGCAGTTCAGGGTGTGGAAAATCGAGCTTAATAAACATAATTTTACAAGAATATTACAAAGGCAATAACAAAATAATAGAAACAAAAGTTTGCTATATTAGTCTATTGAAAGATCAGGGGATTAATTTTTATAAAAATGAAGTACGTATTTTTATAAATAATTGCATAAACAATAGTTATAAAAAATTTATAGTTATTGAAGATGTGGAATTTTTCTCAGATATGATACAAATGTATTTTTTCGAGCTAATAAAAAACCATAAGAACACAATATATTTTATGCTTACAACCTCTAATAAATTAAAAATTAACAATAATTTATTACACTTATTAGATATTATAAAATTTGAGCAAGTAACTTACTCAAGTTTATTGGATATATTAACACATATATTAACCAAAGAGCAAATTAATATTGACATTAGCATTAAGAAATATATAATCAAATTATCTAATAATTCAATAAATAATTTAATAAACAATATAGAGAAGATTATATTACTATATAATAATTTTGCATCATTGAAGGACGTTAAAGAATTAGATATTGAATCAAATATAGTTATAGAACATTATGACGAGTTAATAGACTATTGTATAAATAATAAAAAACAAGAAGCAGTTGATTTTATGTTGAACCTATTAAATAAAGGTTATTCTATAATTGATATATTAGAGAATTTTTTATATTATATTAAAGAAGTCAATAAATTTATAATTGAAGAAAAGAAATATTTAATTATAAAGTTAATAGTAAATTTTATTAATAACTATTTTTCAATAGAAGAAGACAACATACAAATAATATTTTTCACAAATCACCTTTTCAATATTATAATTAATGACATAGAATGATAACTATCTAATATAATCTAATGTATTGCGTTATAAAATTCAAGCGCTAATTCTGCGAGTCTCAATATTTGTTGAAGTTAAATATATAGAATTTTCAGTACATATAATATATACATCTTCAATCTTATATATTTTAACAATAGGGCTCGTATATTCTTCCTCGTTCTTAACTAATAATTTTTCTTTATTTTCTTTAACACCAATCATAACTTTTTTATCTATTGAATCTACCCAGTAATCTAACATAATAGGTTTATCTTCGTTAATAGCAATCTTCGCTATATGTGGCCATATACTAGAAGGTGGTAATACTAATTTTTCCGTGTTGCCACTCATTTATATAAATGTAATACTAAAAAACTTTAAATTGTTTTTTTGTATATATAATATTTTTTTCTAAATATTGTTCATATAAACTATAAACTATAAACTATAAACTATAAAATATAAAATATTAAGAATGTATAATGAAACTATATATTGACTTTTCTAATTTATTAAAAAAATATTCAAGTTTATTTTATAGAAATATGTTGCTTAGATATATAAATACTCCTAAATATTTAGAATTTATTTATTTAAAAGGACTTTTTTTAATAAAAAATATTTATATTTTTTTACATAGCATTAATGTTGATACTAATGAGATCGAGTTGCTAATAGAAAAAGCATACGTATATTTCATCGAATTTATAATTCAAATAAATATAAATTCAAGTAATTTTGAATTAACATTGAGAGATGCTGTAATGTTTACATATAAAAAAACTATCTCATCATATACTATAAGAAAAACAAATACATTAACAAAAGATTTTGATAATAATTTAAATATTTTGTGCAATATTTTCTACATTACAAATAATCTGAATTTTATTGAAAATTTAGATATAATTCAAGACGCTGAAGAAAGTTATATTAATAATCTAATAACAAACAAACTTGCTTCTATTAAAATATTGGAAACTAAGTTATTAGAATTAATAACTAATAACAAAGATTTATTAGAATTAAATAATACTTTGCTTAACTTGAGAGATAGTATGGAAAAAACAATAGAATCAATATGTAATACTAAAAGCGTCACTATAGATCCAAACTATAATATTACTATGTTGAATAATATTATACTTATTATGGACAATGACAAATAGTTGGATAAAAAACATTAAAACATTAGAGCTTTAAGCTCACTTATTCAATAAATATGAACTTCTTTTTAATTTTTTTATTTTGTAGTTGCTTGATTTTTGAACCTTCTGTAAAAATATTTTCATATTCTGTTGATAAAATATTTTTAATATATTCATATACAACATTCAAAGTTTCTTCGTCGCATTTACCGACAATTAATATACTTCCTGTTCTAAATATCATATAGGAGATTTTCGTATCCTTAGCATTACAATAATAAATACATCTAATTCCTGGATACGAACACGGGTCGTATATAGCATTAATATTATATTTATTGCGTAAAATACTGTATAAAATCTCTCTATTGATATAGAATCCACAATGAAAATTGGAATTTATTAGAACGTTTTCTGTAATTTTATAATTACAGGCAATTGTATTGTCTATATACTTATTTAATATACTTAATAAGTCATTAATAATTATGTTTAGCTGCTCATCATTTTGAATTCCAGGAATCTCTATTTTACCAGTATTGAAAATTTTAATATGTATTTCTCTAAAACCATTAATAATATATATTCTCAATGATAATACAAAACAATTATAGAAGGCACTCTTATCTTTATTACGGGCATATAATAAATCTTTTTTACATAGTCCAATGCTTAATTTTCGAATATGTTTGAATTTTTTATCCGTGTCAATATGAGTAATAATTTTATTATGAACATTGTTTATATTTTCTGATCTTGCTAACATTTTTTCATAATCATCCTTGTTTTCAAATGAGAATTTGATTTGTTTTTTAATAATACCCTTTTCCTGACTATTATAATCAGTAATAGGTAAAAGCCAAAAGGTTTCAAATATATCAAGACTTCTATTCAAGAACAATATTTTTGTTTTTGTTGATATATATATATCTGAACAATTCTTCGAAAAGTTTTTCTCAGGAATAACTTTTGCCAATATACAGCTATTGGTTGTATTGTTTGTATTTAATCTATTATTATTAATATTACCACTGCTTATACCCACATCATTAGTATCGGCATCGTTATAAGCATTATTAGTATCGGCATCATTACCATCGTTATTGCCTGAATTATTACCAGTATTATTGCCAGAGTTATTGGCAACATCATTGTTTTCTAAGAACATTAACCATTCGCCTTCAATACTCATTATTAGTTTATAACAATTATAAATGTTTATAATTGTTTCAATTATAATATTTAATATGTTTTAATATAGTATTTAATTTTTTAATTTAAATAAATGATATAAATTATACAAAATTATATGCTTATCATATAATTTGTTGTAATTATTAATAAAAAACTCCATTCTATTAATGGTAATGTTACTAAGATTCTGTATATTATTTTTCAATATGCTATATAGATATTTTTTTATAAATTCAATATAATTAAATTTATGCTTTAGTTCTAAAGCTAAAAATGCTTTTTTAAAATATTCAAAATCCCGAGTATTATTTATATTGTAAAGATTTACATATATATCATCACTGATAAAATATCTAATATTTTCTTTACCTAACTGTAAAAAATTTATCATTGCCCTTATATCATTTTTAAATGTAGTTATAATGTAGCTCAAATATTCCTGAGATATATTCATTTTTTCATTAGTAATTATTGAAGTTAAAAAACCTTGTATTTCATTAAAAGGAATAGTATTAAATTTTAACTTACAAAAATAGTTTTGCAGATTGTTATCTATTTTTGTAATATAATTACAAATTAAGCAATATCTAACATTATAATTACTATAGTATTCTATTAAATATTTTAATGCTAATTGCGCGCTATTAGTCATATAGTCAACCTCATCTAAAATAATAAACTTAGGTCCTTCAAAGAATAAGTTGTCACTTACCACAAAAGTATACAAATTATTTCTAATAATTTCTATGCCTCTTTCGTGCGAAGCATTTAAATGTATAATTTGTTTCTTGTTGTCTTTATAATATTTAGTTAAATAGCTATTTATTAGATTTATAACAGTTGTAGTTTTACCTGTTCCAGGAGGTCCATATAAAAGCAAATTAGGAAAATAATTTTTATCAATAATATTTTTAATCAGTAGCTTATTGTAGTTACTTAAAATAATTTTTTCTAAATTGGTTGGACGATATTTTTCGTTCCAGTTTACATTTTTATCCATATTAATTATTTATTAAATAAATAATGAATAATAATCTATATTGTTTTAAATAATAAATTAAAACAATATAAATTGTTACTTATTTATTTTAATTAAATAAGATGCTTCCAAAGAAAAAAGGCAGAAAACCAAAGTCATACCACGAAAATTTGAAACTTCAAGAATTGTCAAACAAGCTTTTAGATATGTCGATCAACGCAATAGATAATGTATTAAATAATATATTAAGCAGCGTTCTAAGCGATATATCAAATGGCATAAATGAAAATATTCTTGATATTTCTAAAACAGTTGTTCATAAAAAGAGAGGTAGAAAACCTAAAGGCGGAATAATTATAGAACAAAATAAGATAGAAATGCAAACTGATATTAAACCGAACATTATTTTACATTTAAATTGTAAATTGAACGACATTATTACAGGCGACCTCAATTATGATCCTACTGTTTATAATATTAAAGATTTTGATAATATGAATATAAAATATGATTATATAGAAAAGAAAAACGATGACCTATTAAATAATGGAATTAATGAAGATAGCGGAGATAGTTTAAATAACATAAATGTAATAAATAATAGTACTACTAATTCCGCTAATATTAATATTAACACCAATAATACCGCTAATAATAGCAGCAATTCTTGTAATGATAATAAATTCTTTAATAATGATGAAAATATATTAAATAATGATAACTTTCTAATACATAATAATAATGAAAAAAATTTATATAACAAGGCCTTGTCGAAGAAATTGGAAGATTTATCCAAACAATTAAAAACTAATAATATTAACAAAAAAAGTGCATGCTTTTGGTGCACGTGTAATTTTGATAATCAGACAATTTTAATACCAAAATATGAAATAAAGAACACATATTATTGCTATGGGAATTTTTGCAGCCCCGAATGTGCTTGTTCTTATTTGATGAATGAAAATATAGAGTCGTCGCAAAAGTTCGAACGCTATTATTTATTGAATAATATATATGGCAAAATATATGACTACGAGAAAAATATTAAATTAGCACCATCACCTTATTATACATTAGAGAAATTTTACGGAAATTTAAACATTCAGGAATACAGGAAATTATTAAAACACGAGCGACTATTACTTGTTGTAGACAAACCATTATCTAAATTAACTCCTGAATTATATGATGAAAATGAGGACTATATATTAAACAATAAGTCTATTAATAATAAGCAAAATTCAACCAAGACATATAAAATAAATGTAAAATAGTGCTTGGCCCAATAATAAATATTTTTTAAAATTGTCTTAAATTATATTTTAAAATAATTTAAAATATAACTTATAATATTTATAATATGGATAGCGATTTAACTCTGCTTATTAATAAATTATCGCAAGATATTACACAATCTTTAAGGTCTAATTTTACTATTTTTATAGAAAAAAATAAAGTAAATAATGAGCTAATTAGTGCATTAAAGACACTATTAGTCAGGCTACCTGAACACATTGAATTAAATGAAAAATATAACAAATTAACACAAGATTATGATGAACTATTTGAAAAATATAATGCATTAAAAGAGAGCAAAGGTAATATTACTATTAATGTAAACGAAGTCTCAGAGCAAACCTCAAAAATTGTTACATTTAAAGACAAAATTGTTGAAAAAACAATTGGCTTTGATTTAAAGAAAAGCAATTCAGAACAAATTGAAGCAAATGAAGAAGAAGAAGAAACGGAAGAGGAAGAAGAAGAGGAAGAAGAAGAAGAGGAAGAAGAAGAGGAAGAAGAAGAGGAACCAGAAGAAGAGGAAGAGGTAAGCGTAAGCGAAGCAAAAGCAAAGGAAGAGGAAGAGGAAGAAGCAGAAGAAGAAGCAGAAACAGAAGAAGAAGAGGAAGACGAGGTAAGCGAAACAAAAGCAAATGAAGAAGAAGAAGACGAGGTAAGCGTAAGCGAAGCAAAAGCAAATGAGGAAGAGGAAGAGGTAAGCGAAGCAAATGAAGAAGATGAAGAAGAAGAGGAAGAAGAGGAAGATGAAGATGAAGAAGAAGAACTTGTTTCAATTACTATTAAAGGTAAAACATACTACAAAAATGAATTAAACAATGTTATTTATGAATGCTTACCTAATGAAGATATTGGAGAATGTCTTGGAAAATTAGTCAATGGAAAAATAATTAAGGAAAAATAATTAAGGAAAAAAATCATCATAATTAGTTTCAATGGTTTCTTCCAACATTTTATATGAATTATTAATCTTATAGTTAATATATTGTTCAATAAGCTTAATAATTCTGTTGTATACCAACTTAATATGTGTTTCATCATATTTTTCAGATACAAATATATACAGTAACAAATTTTTTTTATTAGTACAATATAATTGGGTATTACAAAATATAAAATTAAAATTATTATATTCACTGCTATATTTTGTTAAAACTTTTGTAAATATTATATCTTTTATGTCTATATGCTTCAATAAATTATTTTGAAACAATATAAAATTATTGTAAAATATTTTAATAATATAAGTAATATCATTTAATTGCCATATTTGATATAAAAAAATATTTTTGTCAATACAATCACAAAAGGCAAAATTTAACAATATTTTTTTATATATTTTTAATTCAGCAATAGATAAATTAACATTAAATAATTTAATTATATTTTCGTGCAATAATAAGCTTAAACTTGTTCTATCTGAATAATTTATTATATCTAAATCATTTAAATCAAATCTCTTTTCGAGTAAATTTTTTGTCAACAATTTTATATTACTGTTGTTAATAACGCTACTTGTATTATTAACACTATTAGGACTATTGAATTTTAATTCAATAATTTTATTATAATAAAAATAATCTATATTTATTAACTTATAAAATTTATTATCAAGATAATCCAATATATTATTTATTATTACTTCATAGTTTTCTAATTCATAAATAGCAGGATACAATTTTTGAATAATATTTTTTAATTGACTATTAGACGGCGGAATAATTTTTAGCAAACTCGATATTTTGTACAATTCTGCAAATTTTTTCTCTTCTTGTAATGTATTTATAAATATAAAAGGTATGGATTTATTGGTGTTTTTTTTTTTCAATAATTTAATCAAATTCGTAAAATAGCTCTTGTCACTGTAAGAATAATAGTTTATATTGTCTACAATTAAAGCATTATTTTGTTTATTATTAAAAAACATTGAATATACATCACTGTGATTCGTCATATTGAATAATTCATCGACGGTTAGTTTATTTTGATTACAATCAATATAATTAATATTATATTTTAACGAAAGAAGAATATTTTTAATAATAGTTGTTTTACCAATACCAATATCACCATATACATATAAATATTTTGGAGAAGCTGGGTTGTCTAATTTTTTTATATAATTGGATACGTTATTATATATGTATTTAATATCATTGGTGTTATAATAATTTATATGTTCCATCTAATATTTTTATTAACATTATTTTTATGTATTTTTTTAATTAAATGAGTTAAATTATATTTTCTTATAATTTGTATTATAATAACTTTACTTTTATTATTACTACTATAATAATAGAAAAAATCAATCAAATTATTGAAATGTATATTTTTATAATATATGCTATTATGCTTTTTTATAACAAGTTCGTTATTAACTAACTTTTCAATATACATTTTAAAAACTATTTCACTAAAAAGTAACAAATCATTTTTTAATAAATGATAATAATAGTTATAATTATTAAATTTATTAGCAGTCAAATGAATATTATAGTAACGGCATATATAATATTTATTAAAGTTCTCTTTGTTCAAGCAATATTTTAGTATAGGAGAAACATTTATCCATATTAAATTTAACACTTCATTAGGTAATGAAGCAAATAATTCTTTGGACATTATATATATAATAGTTATTATATTATTTTGTTATATAATTTGTTATATTATTTCGTACCTTTTTTCATTAATTCTAATATTTTATTAATACTGATTTTTAATAGCTCGTTTTCACATATTAAAAAATCGCGGTCCTGATTTAAAATCACGACGTCTTGAGCAATAGTTTTCAATATTTTACACTTATTGTCTATTAGATCTAAGTGTGAAGTAAGATTACTTATAATAGCTTGTTGCTCTTGAATTGCTTTAATTAGCATAACATCAAAGCAACTATATTTAACATATTTATAAGTTTCTGTTTTACCGAGTTTAATATCTTCTTGGCTTAGCTCTTGTTTGCCAACTAAAAGAGGAAATATATCTTCAAGTTCTTGAGCAACAACACCAATAAGTTTGTTGCCTTCATTTCCTTTTAAATTATAATTTACTACTCTAATTTTTAATAAATCTTGTAATTTAGGACGTGTATCAACTATATTTTCCTTTAATCTAATATCACTAATAGTGGTCCTAGTATTATTACTCTGATTAACATCGCCATTTGCTAGAAAACGAATATAATCAGTATTAGCATATTTCCACCTCGCTATTATTGTTGTTGTCTCAGATTGAGTTGTTGTAGAATAACTTGAGTAAAAACCACTCGAATGAAAAAAAAATTTATTATTAAAAATACTAAAAGTATTTAATGAATATGACGGCATAATAGTCATATACATAGCCTTCTTTTGGTCAGTATTACTAACACTGTTCCATCTTCTGGTTAACGTATTAACTTCAACTGCTGCGCTACTAGTAAATTGTGGTTGAGTATTATCCCAAGCTTCAAAGTTCCATATGAATGGTGAGGTAAGCGCTGTCCGCCAGAACCAATTAGTTCCTGTTGCCCATTTTCCACCTGTATAATAACTTGTAATTGAATTATTTCTTGCACTAAATCTAATAAGTTCATTTTCTACTTCATTTTCAATAGCGGCAAGATTATTAGCAGTATCAAAATGACCCTGTTGAGTAGCGGTAATTCCGCTCATAGAATAACTTTTATTAGTACTATTAAAATGAAATTTATAATTTGGAGCAACAAGAATAGTATTTGAATTTGTAATTTTAATACCTCCGGCACTAAAAAAGTATTCATCAATATCACCAGGTGTATTGTTGGTTGTAATATCTCTCATACGTGGAAATAAAGTAGCTAGTTTAGTTAATGTAGTATTTGATAATTTCCAATATTCAACATACCCACGCGCCATACTAGGCGTAGTAGGTGTACTTGATGCCGAGGTAGGCGAATATATATGTTTATCAGGAAAACCAACAGCAAATACACACTCATTAGAACTAATATTACTAATATCAAGGCTACGTGGCCATGCTCTAATACTCTTAATAGTACCATAATCAAAAGTTATATTAGCACTTGTATAATCTATAACGGTAGGAACGTTCCAATCAGTCGCAGTTGTATTCCATTTATAAATAAATACATAACGAGTATTTGATACAATTATTTTATCAGCATCAGAAGATATTTTAAAAGCTATAATATTTCTATCAACAATATAAGTTGAAGGCTGTGTTAATGTTTTAATAGTACCTCTAATACTATTATCAGAATCACCACTACAGTTGTATGTATGAAATTTATCGTCAACAGTAAATCCTAATATACTTGGAGAAGATGAAAGTACTACAAAATATCCAAAATTGTTAGGATTAGATAATTGACTTGTAACAGTATGGGTATGAAGTGGTGCACTTGAACTGGAACTCCATGATTGTCCTGCTATATTTATAGTATATCTATATACTTTTATACTTGTTTTATTATCACCATAAGCAATAAATAATCTCGGAGCAATATAATTTATTGCGAGATTTTGAATATTTTTACTAAAGTTTGCTGGTAATTGTGTAGGTATCATATTACTATTAGTATATGTTGAAAAGTTTACAGCTATAGACGGCGCTAAAGAAATCCATCCATTTGAAACTTTCATATATACAGTAACGTCGTTTGCTTTACCAAGAGCAACAAACATTCCATCATTAGTAATTGCTATACACACATAAGTTGTACTTATTGTTGTAGACAATGCAAAAGGAGTTCTATAATATGAATAGTTGCTGCTATTATCAGAAATTTTAAATGATCCTGTTGTTAAACCATTATCAGTGATATAGTCATATGCATATGAATATGTATTATATGTATATTTTTCAAATCTTTTATATTCATAATAGTCTTGTGTATCATTAGGATACTCATTAGTAGTTATACTGGAAAGAAGGTACTCATTAGTATTACCTATTCGGGTAGCACCTGTGGTATTATATTGATAAGTGCGAAGTTCTATAGTGTTAACTACTTGTGAGTTAACAGTAGCACCTATAGTAGTACCAATAACGTTAGCATCAGTAGGACCAAAACCACTAACTGGTGTATTACTATTTGATGGATATCGATAACCTAACGGAAGATCCGGAAAACTATTAACTCCAATTGCTGTAGATGTTACAACAATAGAACCATTACTTGAAGATACCAGGCGCGGAAGTTTTACATTACTTTGATCAATATTGATATGTGAGTCATAAACACGATCCGGTGTGCTTGTAGCAGATATTCCATTTAAATCATTTGTATTAACAGGAGCTTCAGGACTTCCTTGTGTATATTTGGTGGTATAGGTATAGGTTGTATTTGAATAGCCATCATAAAAATTAGTATAGCTCCAATTTGTTCCATCTTGCCAATACCAAGTGCTATTAGATCTTCCAGAAGTTCCAGTATCAGTAGAGTTTGTAATACGTTGTGCCCCTATATATATTGTTGGTTTATTAGCATTGTAAGCGAGGGTAGCTATTTCCTCATTTGCATTATAATCGTAAATGCCAGCTAATTTATAAGTAGTACCATTAGCACTATTGTTGCTAGCCCAAGTTATATGTTCCGACATAGTACGTGAAATGGAGTCAAAGTAATAGGTAGTAGACGCCTGAACTGGTTGCGTAACTACTTTTTTCATATAAATAGCTGCTGCTTTATTATTAATATCAGAGTCATAATCATGCCAAGTTCCGTCTGATAATATTCTTGCATAATTCTCAGTTGAACCTGGTTGACCAGATGCCCAATTTGTATAACTACCCCATGAGTCACCATTAATCCATTTCCAAAATTCTGATCCTCCAAATGTATACGATAAGCGTATTATTACGGTGCCTGAGCCACCAGAACCACCTGGGTAAAGTGTTTGGGTAAAAGGTCTATAGTCTAGGATTGTGTTACCACCACCACCACCACCACCACCAGTTCCATTGTCCCCAGAACCACCTATTCCTCTCTTACCGCTACCACCACTACCTGAACCACCACTATTACCTAAACCACCACTAGTTGCTGGATCATAGAAATTGCTACCACCACCACCACCACCACCACCGTAATAACCGTTTATTGTTGGTGAAGCAACATTAATAAGATTACTACCAATACCTTCTCCACCAGTAGAGTTTATTCCACTATTACCTGCACCACCACCGCCACCTCCTGAAAATGCAAGGTAATTATTTATGGTTGTTACATTAGTATATGTAGCAACACCTACATTACCATGACTAGTTCCAACAATACCAAGACCATTTCCTATAGTGCTATTAATAACATTTCCTCCATTGCCACCTGTAATACCCCAACTCATGCCAGCCCCACCACCTGAACCACCTGAGCTGCCACTATTACCCGCACTACCGTAATTTATACCGCCACTACCTCCACCGCCTCCACCAGGGGCAATACACCCAAAACCAGTAGTGTTACCGCCATCACTACCAACAGATTGAGTAATACTAGCACCAGCTCCACCCGCACCAATAGAAATATAATAAGGCTTATCTTTAGTGACCGGTACAGCAGACAATTTGAGCACACCACCTCCACCACCACCTCCACCAGCACCAGCACCACCACCACCACCACCACCTACTAATAGTACCTCTATAGTTCCATTAAATTTAGGTGTAAATCTTGCTACATTAAATGTATCGTTGAATTGAATAGCTATTTTTGACACTCCATCATTATATATCGCTGTAGCAAAACTAGTTGTAAACAGGGCACTAATAGCAAAATCTGTTATTCTTTCTGCACCTATCCAAGCATTTGAGTTTGCGGGTAATAGATTTTTAATAGTTGTATTATCTGCAGCATTTCTAATAACAGCCAAAGTATATGTCACATTAGTATCATTTGACGAATGTTCTGCTAAACTTTTATGATTCTCCCAGGTATCTGGGGTAGTTCTTAATTCGAATGTAGTTGTTGTACCACCAATAACAGTTGCCACAGTTTTTCTAAATATTGCTGGTAGTGATTCACTCCCATTAGTATCATACCATTTCCTTTTTATAGTAGTATCACTACTTAATATATTATCCATAACTAAATAATTGTGATTTACATTATCAGGTTCAGCTGCTACAGTAGCAGTATTTGTGTTAGTGGTTGTTTTAAATGTACGTGTTGTTTTAACAGTATAAGCATAAGTCAATGTAGTAGTTTGCTTATATTTTGTCTGTTTAATAATATAATTCTCTTTTATATTTGTGTCTTCAACATTATCATCAATATAAGTTATTGCATAAGGAAATAATAGCTCATTAGATAGTGCAACACTAATCTGTTTATTAAGAGCATTATCAAGATAACCTATTGACCCATATATTGCATTGGGATTTACCATTATAGCAGTGCTTAAATCTGTATATTTAATAAAATTTCTATTAAGAGATGTATCGAAACTGGTTTTTGTATAAAATATATCATTACTAATAGAAATGAGAGTACCGCATATTGTGCGTATGCTTGAACTTACATCACCAAAAGAAAGAGTAATATTATTGCGTAATATGGTTATCCTTGAATTTAGATTTAAACTTAGGTCACTTATATCACTAGTTATAGCGCGAAACGAACTATCCACATTAGAGATTGTTACAAAATTGGTTATTAAATTTTGATTCAAATTTAGCCCGTTCAATGTAAGAGCACCTGTAATATTCAAATTATTAAAACTCATATTTAAGTTGGGTACTAAATTAAGTGCTATAGTAGAAGATCCGTCCAAAACTCCAGTAAATTTATCACTGTATATATTGCGAAATTTAGAAGTGTTGGAACCGAGATTAATATTTGTGGATCTAGTTGGAATAATACTTCCAGAGAGACTAAAAGCACTAACAGAAACGTCAAAATATGTATTTAACTTAATATCAGGATTTAAGCGTGAATAATATAATGTATTACAACTAATATCACCATTAAAAATACTAATATTACTAACATTTATAATATTTGTATTGGTTTCTTGTTGTTCCACTAATAAAGACTTACTAATTTCTAAGTTAGAAAAATTATTTGACCTGCTAATAGTAATAGAATTGGAATTAGAATTATTATTAAACCTAATAAAAGATAGCCTATTATTATTTAGCGAACTATCAAATATTAAATTATTTAATATAACATCACTAAATATAGCATTATTAGGATAAATATTATTATATTTATCGTAACCAATAGGAGTATTGTAAATGTAAGAGTTTATAATGGAAGAATCACTAATGTCTGTTGTTATTATGTTGTCACAATCAACAATGCTACAATCAAAGATAATAACCGTTCCATATAAAACAATACCTGTAAATCTTGTTTTAGACGCTTCTTTGTCTTGTTTAGCGCCTTTAATAAAAATCCCACCTTGTACTTTTAAAGTACCCACTACATTATCTGTTGTAGTTGTGAAATAAAGCACATTATTTACAGATATATCATTGGTTCTTGTCAAGGTTGTATTTAAATTATTAGAAAGATCTAAATTATTATGAATAACCATATTATTTTTAACAATAACATTTTTATTTTGCGGTACAATAAAGATTATATTGTTATCAGAGCTCTCAAAAAGTAAATTATTATTAA
>Ga0114979_10001191_pt1 | contig 17487 bp, 16 predicted proteins | sample S_140625_EF_Meta_FD_87315 | JGI IMG/M metagenome (GOLD analysis project Ga0114979, IMG submission 87315) | Freshwater microbial communities from Lake Simoncouche, Canada to study carbon cycling - S_140625_EF_MetaG | ecosystem: Environmental > Aquatic > Freshwater > Lake | place: Lake...
CGATTGGGAGGCAGATGTTGAAATTGATAGTCCTTCAAAAGCCTTTTATTGGGTTGTTCCCGCTCAAGTAGCTGGAGAATGGGCCATTTCAGGAATGGAGTCAGGTAAGACGATATTAAAACTGTCTCAACATTATCAAAAAATAGGCGGTACGCTTCAAATTGGTAATGAATCGCAACCCCTGCTGAATCCTAAATTAGACGGGGCAACTCTTAGCTTTACCTATCTTGATCGTGACAAGAGCGCACATTTTGTGATGATGGCTGTTAATAATAATGAGCTCAAGGGTCTTTATAAAAGCAGGTCCTATAACGATAACGTGATTACTGGTAAGCGCCTTTAAGATTTCAGCAGATGTCGGTCAATGATTCAGGGGCTTCGCCTCAGCGCTTACTCAGCCCACTAGGAGCTGTTGCCATTATTGTTGGCATCGTTATTGGTGCTGGTATCTTTAAAACCCCATCCATAGTGGCAGGGATCACTGGCGATGTGGGTTGGGCTCTGTTAATTTGGGTGGGCGGAGCGATCATCTCCCTGGCTGGTGCGCTTTGTTACGCTGAATTGGCAACCCTGTATCCTCATGCTGGCGGTGACTATCATTTTTTAACTCGGGCCTATGGCAAGAATGTTTCCTTCTTGTATGGCTGGGCTAAAGCGATGGTGATCAATACTGGCTCCATTGCATTGCTTGCCTTTGTCTTTGGTGATTACATGAGTAAGGTGATCTCTTTAGGGCCATACTCAGATATCTATTGGGCAGTTGTCATCGTGATTGTTCTGACTATCATTAATTTAGTTGGCATCGAAGCGTCAGCAAATATACAAACTGCATTAACCGTTCTAGAGGTCTCTGGCCTAGTAGCCATCATTGTTGCTGGCTTCGGTCTTTTTACTGCCCCAATTCCGTCGGTTATCAACCCGCCATTATTTTCTAGTACACCAGAATTTGGCATGATGGGTCTAGCCATGGTTTTTGTTCTACTCACTTTTGGCGGTTGGAATGAGTCTGCCTATATTTCAGCTGAACTCAAAGGCAGTCTTCATACCATTGTGCGAGTGATTGTCTTGAGTCTTTTAATCATCTCGATTATTTATCTTTTAGTGAACATAGCGCTATTTAATGGCCTAGGCTTAAAACAGTTGGCAAATAGTAAGGCGGCGTCTGCTGATTTGCTTGGCCTTGCTTTTGGTCCAATTGGAGAAAAGTTACTCGGTATTTTTGTAGCGGTTGCTGCGCTCACTAGTATTAATGCCACGATGATTGTTGGCGCCCGCACCAACTTTGCTATGGGCAAAGATTGGCATGGTCTTCGTAAAATGGCCCATTGGGAATCGTCTCGTGGCACCCCCCGTTTTGCCTTTCTGGTGCAAGGTGTCATATGCCTTGCCTTAGTTGGTTTTGGCGCCCTACAGAGCGATGGCTTTGAAACGATGGTGGAGTTCACTGCGCCCGTATTTTGGAGTTTCTTATTTTTGGTGGGTGTTAGTCTGTTTATTCTGAGAGCGAAAGATCGGAAAACTCGGGTGTTTTCTGTGCCGCTATATCCCATTACCCCATTGATATTCTGCATGGCATCTGCTTATTTAGCCTACTCTAGTTTTAGCTATGCCCATAGCAAAGGAGCAGTCTTGATCTCGCTGTATGTAATGCTGGTGGGTCTTGTGGCACTTCTAGTCTTGCGTCTAAAGAAATCTTTTGAAGATTAAAATGAATTTATCCTATCTAATACTACGGATCTCGAAGACTGCTAGACGTCAGCATGTATAAATTAATCGCATTTGATGCCTATGGCACATTGTTTGACGTCTATTCCATGGGGGAATTGGCAGAAGAGCTCTTTCCTGGTCACGGCCAAGCATTTTCTGTGATGTGGCGTGATCGCCAAATTGAATACACCCGTCTTGTCACCATGTGCGACCCTAACTCTGCCGGTAGCAGACACTATCTCCCATTTTGGGAGTTAACCCTACGCTCATTGCATTATGTTAGTAAGCGGATGGGATTTAATCTCACCCCTGATAATGAGAAGCGGCTGATGGATCAGTATGCCAAGCTCACGGCTTTTGAGGATAGCCTAACAGTAGTCAAAACAATTAAAGAAAAGGGTATCTCGACAGCAATTTTGTCTAACGGGAGTAGAGAGATGCTTGCTACGGTAGTGGAGACTAATGGTTTAAGGCCTTATCTTGATAAAGTAGTTACGGTTGAAGATGTTCGTTTATTTAAAACTGCTCCTCAAGCCTATGAGCTGCTATTGAAGGTATTCCCCGTCAGAAAAGAAGAGATCCTCTTTGTTTCTAGCAATGCTTGGGATGCTTTGGCGGCTAAATGGTATGGATTTGATGTGTTTTGGGTTAATCGCCTTGGCCATCCGTTTGAAGAGATAGGTGAAAAACCAAACTACGAAGGCACTTCACTTGGCAAAGTATTAGAAGTGATCTAGAAGCCGTGGGGCGCACCTTCAAATTTGCCCTAAATACCCCAAAATGGTCTCGCATATACTACGTTAATAAGAAAAAGAATTACGGAGATCCGTTTAAATGTCACATGATGATTTGTGTTTTTTATCTGCTACTGAGTTGGCAAAGCTTATTCGATTTAAAAAGGTCTCTGTTGCCCAGGTCATTCGTGCGCATTTAGACCAGATTGAGCGGCTTAATCCCGCCTTAAATGCAATTGTTACTTTAACTGCTGATTCTGCAATGGAGCAGGCTGTCATCGCAGATCAAAAAATTGCAGCAAATGAATCTGTTGGTATCTTGCATGGCCTACCAGTTGCTCATAAAGATTTATTTTTAACTCGGGGCGTGAGAACAACCTTTGGATCTCTCGCCTATCAAGATTTTGTGCCCGATGTAGATTCCTTACCAGTCGAACGTTTAAAGAAAGCAGGCGCCATTAGCCTGGGCAAAACCAATACACCAGAGTTTGGCGCTGGAAGTCAAACATTTAATGCGGTCTTTGGCTCTACGCCCAATCCATACGATCTCAGTAAAACCTGTGGAGGATCCTCAGGTGGAGGAGCAGTTGCTTTAGCTAGCGGTATGATTGCGTTGGCTGATGGAACCGATTTAGGTGGTTCATTACGCAATCCAGCCAGCTTTTGTAATCTGGTTGGCATACGACCTTCGGTTGGAAGGGTGCCTTCTTGGCCCGAATCATTGGGCTGGCAAACCATGAGCGTCTCAGGCCCTATGGCACGCTCCGTACAAGATTTAGCTTTAGCGATGGCTGCAATGTCGGGCCCCGATGATCGTTCGCCCATTTCTTTAGAAGCCCCCGGAGAGATCTTTTTAAATCCCTTAGCCAGGTCTTTTAAAGGATGCAAGGTAGCTTTTAGTGCAAACCTTGGCGGTTTACCGGTTGAGACAGAGGTAGCCAGAGTAGTAGAGTCATCGCGGGCGGTCTTTCAGGAGATCGGTTGTGAGCTCACTAATGATGAGCCCAATATTACCGAGGCAGATGAAATCTTCATGCTTTGGCGCGCCTGGAGAACAGAGCTGCGTATTACGCCTTTATTAAAAGAGCATCGTGACCAAATTAAAGACACCGTGATTTGGAATGCTGAACAAGGCTTGCCTATCACTGGCCCCCAATTAGCGCGAGCGGAAGCTAAACGCACCGAGCTCTACCATCGCATGCGAGAGTTCTTTCAGAAGTATGATTTTTTAGTCTTGCCGGTATCCCAAGTAGCGCCTTTTTCCATTGAGGAAGAGTACCCATCGCAAATTAACGGCATCAAAATGAATACCTATATTGATTGGCAAAAGACGTGTTACCTGATTAGCGCCCTAGGAAATCCTGCGATTTCTGTACCGGCAGGATTTACCGAAAATGGGCTACCAGTAGGCATCCAGATTGTGGGGCGGCATCGTGATGACTTCGGTATTTTGCAGCTAGCCCACGCCTTTGAGCAAAAAACGCTGTTTGCACAGAGGAAACCCCCTATATGCAAGCCCTTGTAAGTCCATTACAAATAGTCTCTGAATGCATTAGTTGGTTATCAATTACAGGAGAGTAAACATGCACTATATTTCACCATACGCTGCATTATTGTTCGGTTGCCTCACTTTTTTCTTTAGTTTTGCTAGCGCAGCACCTTATCCGGAAAAACCCATTCGTTTGGTTGTTCCTTATCCTCCAGGTGGCACTACCGACGTATTAGCCAGGATCATTTCGCAAGGCTTAACCGAAAAATTAGGCGTTGCTGTCATTGTTGAAAACAAGCCGGGTGGGGGCAATAATATTGGGACAGACTTTGCGCTTAAATCACCACCCGATGGCTACACGATGCTGTTAACTAATCCAGCCAATGGCATTAACGCAACCCTGTATAAAACCTTACCATTTAACTTTATCAACGATGCAGCGCCAGTAGCCGGCATTGTGCGCACACCCAATGTGATGGTAATTACTAATGGCATGCCAGTGAAGACCGTTGCCGAGTTTATTGAGTATTGCAAAGCCAATCCCTCCAAAGTGAATATGGCATCTTCTGGAAGTGGAACATCAGTTCATTTATCGGGTGAGTTATTTAAATCCATGACGGGCTGTAAGATGGCTCACGTCCCTTATAAGGGAGCAGGCCCTGCCTTAAATGATTTGATTGGTGGACAGGTGCAGGTTATTTTTGATAATTTACCTTCATCTGCTGGATTTATTAAAGACGGCAGAATTCGGGCGCTGGGAGTCACTTCAGTGACCATTGAGCCTTCATTGCCCAATGTGCCAACGATTGCTGAAACGGTTCCTGGATATGAGGCAACCGCTTGGTTTGGTCTTTCAATGCCCAAAGGATCACCTCGCGAGGCAGTAAATAAAGTCAATACTGCGATGAATCAATTATTGGCAGATCCTAAAATGTTAAAGCGTTTAGCTGACTTGGGTGGTGTACCTATTCCAGGAACCCCAGAAGATTTTGGAAGAACGATAAGTAATGAAACTCAGAAATGGGAAAAAGTGGTGAAGGCTTCCGGCGCTACTGTAGATTAATAGTGTAGACAGAAAGCTAGCTCATGGATACCCAAAAGAATGTTCTGATTACTGGTGCTAGTCGCGGAATTGGTAGGGCTATTGCTACGCGATTAACTCACGATGGGTATCGAGTGATTAACCTGGATAAGTTAGCTCCACCCTGCTTGTTAAAAGACGAAGAATTTTATCAAGTGGATATCACTGACAGTAATGCCGTGATATCACTTCTTCAAGAGATCACCAATCGCACTAAAGTACTCAGGTTAGTAAACAATGCGGGGATTATTAGGCCGGGCGCTCTTGAGAATGTGAGTACAGCAGATTTTGATGCTGTCTATGCCCTGAACTTAAAGGCGCCGATGGTGCTTGCGCAGCAATTGCTTCCCCAAATGCGACAAGAGAACTTCGGACGAATCGTCAATATTGCAAGTCGTGCAGCACTGGGTAAAGAAGAGCGTACTGCTTATGCGGCCATGAAAGCAGGACTGCAAGGTATGACCAGAACCTGGGCTCTGGAGCTGGCCCAATATGGCATTACCGTCAACGCCATTGGTCCAGGGCCGATTGCAACAGAATTATTCACCTCAGGTAATCCACCAAACGCCCCAAAGACCATCAAAATTATTGAAAATATTCCTGTCAAGAGGATGGGGCAGCCAGAAGATATAGCGCACGCAGCAGCCTACTTAATTGATGATCGCTCTAGTTTTACTACTGGTCAAACGCTCTACGTTTGTGGCGGCATGACTGTCGGATTAAGCAATGCGAGTTAGGCGATCTAAGGTAAGCGCGTGAGTCAGGTTCACAAGATCGTCATAGTAGGTGGTGGTGCTGGGGGCTTGGAGCTTGCCACTAAGTTGGGCAACCGCTATGGTTCTGCAAAGCCTGGGTCACAAAAAATCAGTATCACTTTGGTGGACAAGAATCGTACCCATATCTGGAAGCCTAAACTCCATGAGGTCGCTGCAGGCATTATGGATCTTGCCGATCAAGAATTAGACTACATTGCTCAAGCCCATTGGCATCACTTTGCCTTTCGGATTGGTGAGCTGATCGATATCGATCGAGCGAAGAAAGAAATTCGGATTGGGCCATTTTTGGATGATATGGGTGAATCAATAACGCCAGAACGATTGATTCCTTATGACACCTTGATCATTGCGATTGGCAGCTTAACCAATGATTTTGGTACGCCAGGTGTAGAAAAGTATGCACAGCGCTTAGAGTCACTATCCGATGCAAAGCGTTTTCATTTGCGCATGATTAATGCCTGCCTTAGAGCTGAATCACAGCATGCTCCTTTGGCATTAAATCAATTGAAGGTGGCCATTATTGGCGCTGGCGCAACAGGTGTAGAGCTTGCTGCAGAATTACATCGCACAACGCGTCAGGTGATTTCATATGGCATGGATCGCGTGAATCCTGATAAAGACATGAAGGTCATTTTAATCGAGGCTGCACCACGGATACTGCCTGCACTTCCTGAAAGGGTATCAGCGGCGGCGCAAACATTGCTAGCAGATCTTGGGGTAGAGGTGATAACCAGTGCAAAGGTGGAAGAAGTCTATTCAGATAAGTTACGACTCTCTGATGGGGTCGAGATTCCTGCAGAGTTAATTGTTTGGGCTGCTGGTGTGAAGGCGCCTGATTTTTTGCATGAAATTGGCGGCTTAGAAAGTAACCGTGCAAATCAATTGGTGGTATTGCCATCGCTACAAACTACGCGCGATTCCCATATCTTCGCAATGGGTGATTGCGCCGCCTGTCCTTGGCCTGAAGCAAACGATGGAAAAGGCGGAATTGTTCCTCCACGAGCTCAAGCAGCACACCAACAAGCCTCCCATTTATTTGCTCAAATTGAAAACATTGTTCAAGGCAAGCCTTTGAAAGCCTACCAATATCGTGATTTTGGCTCGTTAGTTTCGTTAGGTAAATTTAGTAGCGTCGGTAGCATGATGGGAGGATTAATTGGTGGCAACCTCATGATCGATGGCTTTTTTGCCAAGATCATGTATCTGAGTCTCTATAAATTACATCAACTGGCCTTACATGGATGGGTCAAAGTCATACTCGACACAATCAGTCGCTTAATTCATCGCAGAACTGATTCGATTGTGAAGCTCCACTAGAGGGCCGAACACAGCTCACTCATCTGCAATGCTATTTTTCAATACACCAATCGATTCAATTTCAATTTCGCAGATATCTCCCGGTTTCATAAAGACGGGGGGCGTTCTAGCGTAACCCACACCAGCAGGTGTGCCGGTAATGACAACATCTCCTGGCTCTAAAGTCATACATTCAGAAATCAGCACAATGGTTTCAGCAACACCCCATAAGAAATCCTTGGTGTTCGCATTTTGCATGACTTGACCATTTAAACGAGATTGAATATTCAAACCATGACATCCTGGGGGAAGTTCATCTGGAGTGACTAGCCATGGACCGAAAGCGCCAGTTTGATCAAAGTTCTTGCCAATCGTCCACTGCGTAGTTTTGCGTTGGTAATCTCGAATACTTCCATCGTTAAAGATGCTGTAGCCAGCCACGCAATCTAAGGCATTATCTAAGGTGAGGTGCCGAGCCTTTTTACCGACTACAAAAGCAAGTTCTGCCTCGTAATCGAGTTTGTCAGACACTTTAGGCCGCACAATCGGACTTAAATGCGCTGTCATTGAACTAGGCCCGCGCATAAAAAAACTTGGATATTCCGGCCTGGCGTTACCACCTTCTTTGGCATGGTCAGCATAGTTCAGACCCATACAAACAATTTTTCCTGGCCTTTCAATCGGCGCTTTAAAGGTGATGGTATTGAGCTTGCCAATAATTGCATTGGAGTTTGCAATGGCAGCATGGACTCGATCCATATGCGCTGTGGATTGGATGATTTCTTGGATGATATTGGGGATTAGTGTGTCTGTGGCGCATACATCAATAAAGCTACCTTGGTCGCCTTTGGAGAGAGCTCCTACACCATCATATCCATTCGGTCCCTTAAAGCCAAATAACCTCATCTTAGCGCCTCCCAATTGATTGATTTATAGTCTGCTCCCGCAGTATAGGGCAGCCCGATTGGCTCTAGGGCATCTCAAAGTGTGATAACTTTCTATTTGGCGTATTTGAACACCATGGCACACAAGACCTATAAGATCCATCAGAAAGTATAAAAATAGAATGCAGACACCAAGCAAGACAATCAATGGTGGTCAGATACTGGCAAATGCCTTGGTAAGGCAAGGAGTCAATATCGCCTTTGGAGTTCCTGGCGAAAGCTTTTTGCCGCTATTGAATGGTCTAGTAGATCATCCCAATTTTCGATTTATTACTTGCCGTCAAGAGGGTGGCGCCGCCTATATGGCCGAGGCCTATGCCAAATTGACTGGCCAAGCTGGAGTGATGATGGTCACGCGTGGTCCTGGTGCCTCTAATGCCATGATTGGCATGCATACAGCATATCAAGATGCAACCCCGATGGTTTTACTTGTTGGCCAAGTTGGCACAGACATGGTTGAGCGTGAAGCCTTTCAAGAAATCGACTATCGCAGAATGTATTCAGAATGTGCAAAGTGGGTTGGTAGTATTGATCGGGTTGATCGTATTGATGAATTTGTATCGCATGCTTTTCATGTAGCTCAAGCAGGGCGCAAAGGCCCCGTTGTACTTGCTTTGCCTGAAGACGTGTTGTATATGTCTGGCCAAGACAATCCGACTAAACCCGCCCATATCGTTCAGCCAGGATTGGACGCCAAACAGTTTGATGCAGCGCTGAAAGTATTCACATCAGCGAAAAAACCTATGATTATTGCCGGTGGCGGCAATTGGAATAGCCATGCCTGCGATGACTTACGTAATTGGGCTAATCAAGAAGGCGTTCCAGTAGCTACCAGCTTTCGCTCTCAAGATCTGATTGATAACCTCGATCCTGCGTTTGCAGGTGATTTAGGAATAGGCGCTAATCCATCCCTAGTCAAGCGTATTGGTGAGGCCGATGCTCTATTGGTCATTGGTGAGCGATTAGGTGAAATGACTACCGCTGGTTACACTTTATTTTCTATTCCTCAAGCTAACACTCAACTTATTCATGTGCTCTCAGGCCCAGAAGATCTTGGCCGTGTTTATCGCCCAGACTTTGCCATCAACTGCAGCCCCGAAAATTTCTGCGCGACCCTCAAGAACGTCAAGATGGGAAATCAGCATGATCGCGCAGCAATCCAAGCAGCACACGCTGAGTATTTAGCTTTTGCTAGCCCAGTAAGCACGCCAGGTGATTTGCAGTTAGCCCAGATTATGAGTTCATTGCCAAGTTCTATACCGCGCGATTCCATTGTGACTAATGGCGCTGGTAACTTTGCAACTTGGGTACATCGTTTTTATCCTTACGGACCTCATAAGACCCAATTAGCCCCTGCAAATGGCTCTATGGGCTATGGTTTGCCTGCAGCCATCGCTGCTAAGATCGCTAACCCTGAGAAAGTTGCGATTGCAGTCTGTGGAGACGGCGACTTTATGATGAACTGTCAGGAGCTAGCAACTGCTGCACGTTACGATGCCTTCCCCATTGTTTTGGTAGTCAACAACAGTATGCTGGGAACGATTCGCATGCATCAGGAAAGAGAGTTTAAGTCGCGGGTGATGGCAACCGACTTAACAAATCCAGATTTTGTGAAGTTTGCAGATAGCTTTGGGATGCCAGGATTTAGAGTCACCAAGACTGAAGAGTTTGCACCGGTATTTGCAAAAGCACTTGCTAGTAAAAAGGGTGCATTAATAGAATTGGTTTTAGATCAAGAAGTGATCTCACCTAGTAAATTACTTTCTCAATTAGGCAAGTGAAAATAAAGAGTAAAAAATTAAGAGTCAGCAATAAAAAAGAGGAGCAGTGCTCCTCTTTTACATAGTAGGTTTGAAGACTAATCTACTTTTGCCCCAGAATCTTTCACGACCTTAGTCCATTTTGTGATTTCATTTTTAATGAAGGTGCTAAATTGCGCAGGCGTATTACCAACCGGTTGCGCACCCATCGCCAGATACTTTTCTTTCACGGATGGACTGTTAATAGCTGCCATCAAGATAGCGCTGTCTTTACTCAAAATATCGGCAGGCATATTGGCGGGGCCGACTACGCCAAACCAAGAAGTCGCTTCATAGTTTGGTAAGTTTGCCGCTTCAGCAATCGTTGGTAAGTCTGGAAAGGCGGGGGAGCGCTTTGCACTAGTCACTGCCAATGCTTTTAGGCGGCCCGAACGAATAAAGTTAATTGAAGAAGGCAGGTTATCAAACATGATATCTACATTGCCTGCCATGAGATCAGTTACTGCTGGGGGACTTCCTTTATATGGCAGATGAACCATAAAAGTTTTAGTCATCGACTTAAAGAGCTCCCCAGCCATGTGGATTGATGTGCCATTGCCGCTGGAGGCCATATTAACTTTGCCTGGGTTAGCTCTAGCATAGGCAATCAAATCGTTAACGGTATTGATTTTGTTCTTAGCAGCAAACTCTGGATTTAAAACCAAGACATTCGGTAACTCTGCCACTAGAGAGATGGGTGTGAAATCTTTAATAGGGTCATATGGCAACTTCCCGCCACCTTGGGTATAGAGGGGGAGATTAATACCATGGGTTCCAACAGAAGCCATTAGCCAGGTGTAGCCATCGGGTAGTGATTTAGCAACGATTTCTGCACCGATATTTCCGCCTGCACCTGGTTTATTGTCGATAACGACATTCCACTTCACAGCGTTTTGGAGTTCATTTTGTAGTGGTCTAGCAATATTGTCTGTTGCACCACCAGCTGGAAAGGGGACAACAAATCGGATCGGCTTGTTTGGGTAATCTGATTGGGCTAAGCTTGGTTGAGGGCTAATAAGTAATAGGGTTGCAAAAACTGCGATGAACTGAGTTGCTCTTCCTATTGCATTAAAAAGACTGATTTGAATCATTGCCATCTCCTGTTGATTAGGCTCATTCTGATGATGATACTTAAAGGATTACTTTTGAGATTGCTTTTTGCGTTTGAAAAGCACCCAAGCTGTATTGATTCTCGTGATGACCATGATCGGCCATAGAAAGGTACAAACCATGATCCAAAAAACGCGGCCCTCTAGAGGCGAGGTTTGATCCGATGCCATTGCTTTGCGAGGTCCTTCGCTAAACAAGTGTCGTTGTGAGTAAGTCAATAAGCCAAAACATGCGCCAAAGAAGAGGTAAAGGCCGATAAAAGCATATTCGTCCATCATTTTTATCTCGCCTAAAATTGAGTCTTTAAATCTTACCCTAAGCCCCCAAAAGAAAAAGCCCCTATTTTTCAGTAGGGGCTTTGATATATTTGGCTCCTCGACGTGGGATCGAACCACGGACCAACAGATTAACAGTCTGCTGCTCTACCGCTGAGCTATCGAGGAATAAGCGGATATTATAGCAAGATGAAGTCATCCCTTCCTACATCCGTACGGATCCCCAAAGTACTGACTATTGCCGGTTCGGATAGCGGTGGCGGGGCAGGGCTACAGGCTGATCTCAAGGTGATCACTTCGCTTGGAGGCTATGGCATGTCTGTGATCACTGCCATCACTGCTCAAAACACCCTTGGAGTAACGCGTATTCAGGATGTGGATTTGGATGTGATTGAGGCCCAGATTGATGCTGTCCTGTTAGACATCGGGGTAGATATTGTCAAAATCGGAATGCTTGCCAGCCCAGAAATTGTCCGAACTGTAGCCAAAGCATTGCGCCGTCATGGCGTGAAACGCATTGTTCTGGATCCTGTCTTACGTGCGACCTCAGGCGCTAGTCTAGGGGGTGACGACACAGCGCAAGCCATGATCACCGAATTGTTTACGATGGCAACATTGATTACTCCTAATATGGAGGAAGCATCATTGTTGTTGGGCCGTGATATTTCTGGGGTAGATGATTTCAAAATGGCTGCAGAACAATTACTAGAGATGGGGCCTCAAGCTGTCTTGATTAAAGGCGGACACTTAGATGCTACGCATACCCAAATTACCGATTTTCTGATGTGGAAAACCCTAGAGAATGGCTTAGAAGTCGGCCAATCAAAAGAATTCAAACACTATCGTGTCAACACACTCAATACTCATGGCACAGGTTGCTCTTTAGCATCTGCCATTGCGACGTATTTAGCTGATGGTCATGATTTAAGTCATACAGTGGCAAAAGCGATTGCCTATGTAGAGGCGGGCTTAGAGGCAGGGCGTTTCTTAAGTATTGGCGAAGGCCCAGGACCTTTGTGGCATATGCATGATTTTTACCCAACCGCTCTGTTGGATGAAAAAGACAAATACTAGTAAGCACTAAAAGCTTTTCAGTTTCTTGCTCACTACTGCATGAGCTCTTGTAAGTGTTTGATGGCAGCCTTCGGATCTTTGGCTTGAGTAATTGCCCTAACTACTGCTACAGAACCCACGCCACTCTTAGCAACCGCGCGAATACTGCCTTCATCGATCCCGCCAATGGCCACTAAGGGATAGTGGCTCATGAGTTTGGCATATTGATAGAGGCGACCCAAGCCTTGTGGCGCAGTAGGCATCTTCTTCAAATTAGTTGGAAAAACTGCGCCCATTGCAATATAGCTAGGGCAAAAATGATCTGCGTAAACCATCTCGGCATAACCATGGGTGCTTAAACCAAGGCGCAAACCAGCTGATCGAATCTTATCTAAATCGGCAATAGCCATATCTTCTTGGCCAAGATGAACGCCATAAGCACCCTCATCAATTGCTTGCTCCCAATAATCATTAATGAAGAGCAGGGTCTGACTATCTTTGGTGGCTTTCACCGCTTCTTTGATTTGTTTTCTGATCTTGTATTTATCTTCAGATTTAAATCGTAACTGCACCGTGGGAAGTTGTGCATCGACCATCCGTTTGACCCCATCCGCATCGGGCATGATGCCGTATAAACCTAAACGCATTGGACATTCTGGGAAGGCATTGGGATTCATATTGCGAGTCCAGGGCAGTAAGCCAAAGTGTTCTGGTCTATTGGGCCACTTCAATGCATCAAAGCCACCATCGCCCTGTACCATGCGGGACCAAGCCTTACCCAACACTTTGGCATCCGATTCAATAAACCCCATATTGATCGCTGCAAGCGCACCAGCAAGTTCGTAATGATCGGCAGCAGATTCATTATCAATTCTGGGTGGCGGTTTACTGATATTAAATGGTGGAATCGGCAGGCATAGATCGCCATCACTATGGGCTGCCATAATTTGATCTGCAAGGTCCCGAATTAAACTCACGAGCTTTGATGCCAAAAAGGAGTACCCACCAGTGGTGTGCTTGCCTGGGCAGATTCTTGTGGCTTCATAGCACCAGATAGATGCGCCGCACGACCAGCATCAACGGCCATCGCAAAGGCTTTTGCCATCACTACAGGGTCTTCAGCAAGCGCAACGGCAGTGTTAAGTAATACGCCATCAAAACCCCATTCCATTACGGTGCACGCATGAGATGGCAAACCCAAGCCCGCATCTACTAATAGTGGAACCTTTAAGCGATCGCGCAACAACTTCATAGCATAAGGATTTAAAGGGCCTTGACCTGTGCCAATGGGTGCCGCCCAAGGCATGACTGCTTGGCAACCAACATCGACTAAGCGTTGGCACAAAATAAGGTCTTCAGTGCAATAGGGCAAAACCTTAAAGCCATCTTTAATCAAAGTCTGCGCAGTTTCAACCAGACGCAAAGTATCTGGTTGCAAGGTGTAATCATCGCCAATGAGTTCGAGCTTAATCCAGTCAGTCTCAAACACCTCCCGCGCCATTTGCGCAGTAGTAATCACTTCTTGTGGGCTATGACAGCCAGCAGTGTTGGGTAGGACTGGTACAGCCATCTTCTTTAAGAGATCCCAAAAGCCACTATGTGCCTCTGTAGTAGATGTTCCTTGGCGACGCAGACTCACCGTAATCATTGCCGGATTGGAGGCTTGAACTGCATTCTCCAGCACTTGTGGGGAGGGGTAACGCGAGGTTCCTAGCAGCAAGCGACTAGCAAAACTCTCACCATAGAGCACCAAGGCATCAGCACTGTTCAGGATATTCGGTAATGGAGCTGTCATGATTTTTTCTTATTCTCTTACCCACCGGTAACTGGAGCGATCACTTCAACTTGATCATTCTCATTGAGCAAATATTCACCATGCTTAGTCTTGGGAACAAAGTTCAAATTAACAGCTACAGCATAGGGTGGCCTTGCATTAATTAAAGACAACACATCCGAGATCATGCTGCGCGAAGGGAGCTCATACTCTACCTGATTGACTATTATGCGCATATGCTAGCCTCTTGATTACTGGCTTCCTTAGTAATATTCAAGCCTAATTCGAGTGCTGTATTACTGTCGCCAGAGGCCAGAAGCTCTAAAGCACAATCTAAAACAGCCGGAGAAATCATGTAGCCATGGCGGTATAGGCCATTGATCATCATGACATCGCAGAGCCCTTTGTCTTTACGCATCTTGATCTCTGGAAGATTATTTTTCAAAGTTGGGCGACATTGGGTTGCCATTTCTAAAATACGGGCCTCAGCAAAACCACTATGCACGGTGTACACAGCACTGAGTAATTCCATAGCAGAGCGCACACTCATCTCGGATAGATCATCTGATTCAATTTCGGTTGCGCCAACGACATAGATATCATTTTCTTTAGGGGCAATATAGATTGGATAGCGTGGATGAATGAGGCGGGTTGGGCGCTTGAGTTTGACCTCGGGCGCATATAAACGAATCACTTCACCACGTACGCCGCGTAAGGTATTCGCACCATTAGATGCCCAGACATCCTGGGCGCCAGTTCCGCGACAGTCAATCACAGTCTGATAAGACTGATCTTTACGAAGATCGTCAGGATGAGCTTGCGTATGCCAATGACAATGAACTTTGTGAATGCCGAGCTCTACAAGCAGAGCATCCAACAATTGGCGATTATCAAGCTGCCCCTCATTAGGTAGAAATAATCCCTGGGTAAAGCGCTCAGCAAGTCCAGGCTCTAAATCACGTACGGCATCATTATCTAACTTTTGCGGTAATTGTAGTAAAGCATTGTTACGACAGTTACGTTCTAAGTGGGTGGTGAATCGCTGCGCATCGCTAGCGTCTTGCCGATGCCACACAATCAATGTGCCATCTTGTTGAAAAAATACGGGTGTAGATAATTCACTAAGCAGTTCTTTCCAGCGCGGCAGACCATGAATGCCCATCCGCACGACCGAATCTTCTGTGATGACAGATTCTGCGAGCGGAGCTAGCATCGCAGCCGCTACCCGGGCAGCAGAGCCATGAGCCTTTGCATCGCCTTTATCAAATAGATCGACTTGCGCACCTCGCCGAGCAAGGGCTACCGCCAGCAGACGACCCATTAGGCCGCCACCGACGATCGCATACTTGCTGTGCGAGAAGGAAGTGCTATTCACAGTCAAAATAAACCGATCTATCTATTGATAAATTTCGCTACCGCGCTTACGAAACTCTGCTGACATTTCTTCCATGCCCTTTTCAGGATCTGTTGAAACTTCTGCAGTAATCGGAATTACTTTACCCACCTTAGGATTGCCATCAGCATCCAGTGTTGCAGCGTAGTCACGCACTTCTTGAGTGATCTTCATGGAGCAGAACTTTGGACCACACATAGAGCAGAAGTGCGCAATCTTGGCACCTTCAGCAGGCAAGGTAGCATCGTGATATTCCCGTGCACGCTCAGGATCTAAGCCTAGATTAAATTGATCTTCCCAGCGGAACTCAAAACGGGCTTTTGATAGTGCGTTATCTCGAACCTGCGCACCAGGTAAGCCTTTAGCCAAATCCGCACCATGCGCAGCAATTTTGTAAGTGATGATGCCTTCACGAACATCTTCCTTATCCGGCAGACCTAAGTGCTCTTTAGGCGTGACATAGCAGAGCATCGCTGTGCCGTACCAACCGATTTGGGCTGCACCAATACCGCTGGTGATGTGATCGTAACCAGGAGCAATATCGGTGATCAATGGTCCTAGGGTGTAGAAGGGGGCTTCTAAGCAATGCTTGAGTTCTTCAGTCATATTCTCTTCAATGCGCTGCATTGGAACGTGACCAGGGCCTTCGATCATGACTTGTACATCATGTTTCCAGGCTTTGGCAGTGAGTTCACCTAAGGTATGAAGTTCACCGAACTGAGCAGCATCATTCGAGTCTGCAATACAACCAGGACGCAAGCCATCACCTAAGCTAAATGACACGTCATAGGCTTTCATGATCTCGCAGATTTCATCAAATCGGGTGTAGAGGAAGTTTTCTTTGTGATGCGCTAAACACCACTTGGCCATAATAGAACCACCACGAGACACAATGCCGGTGATGCGATCAGCAGTTAAGGGAACGTAGCGCAGCAATACACCAGCGTGGATGGTGAAGTAGTCCACACCTTGCTCAGCTTGCTCCACCAAAGTATCACGGAACATTTCCCAGGTGAGATCTTCAGCAATACCACCGGTTTTATCTAAGGCTTGGTAAATTGGAACAGTACCAATCGGTACTGGTGAATTGCGAATAATCCACTCACGGGTTTCATGAATATGCTTACCAGTGGAAAGATCCATGATGGTGTCTGCACCCCAACGAATGGACCACACCATCTTTTCGACTTCCTCATTAATAGAAGAAGTCACAGCAGAGTTACCCAGGTTGCCGTTAATCTTCACGCGGAAGTTACGACCAATAATCATGGGCTCTAATTCAGGGTGATTGATATTCGCAGGAATAATTGCGCGGCCAGCGGCAATTTCAGAGCGTACAAATTCACCAGTAACAAGATCGGGAAGATTTGCGCCATAAGACTTACCGGGATGCTGCTTAAGAAGCTGCTTGTAGGCAGGGTCTTTACGCAGTTGTTCTAAGCCCATTGACTCACGCAGAGCAACGTATTCCATTTCTGGGGTAACAATCCCCTTGCGGGCGTAATACATCTGGCTAACATTGCTACCTGCTTTAGCAACACGCGGTGCGCTGATATGCGAAAAGCGTAAGTTCTGAGTTGCTTCATCTTGGGCACGGGCAACGCCATATTCAGAGCTAGGACCTGACAATTGAATCGTATCGTTACGTTCAGTAATCCAAGTGTCACGCAGTCGTGGCAAACCTTTTTCTAGATTAATCACAATCTCAGGATCACTATAAGGACCTGAAGTGTCATAGACCGGCACTGGTGGATTAGGAATCATTTCCTCACCAACGCGCGTTGCAAGCTGCTCGATCATGCGGATCGGCGCCTTAACGTCAGGACGTGAACCTTGTAAATACGTTTTGGTTGAAGCAGGGTAAGCGAACTTCTGACCAAAGTCCCGCTCTAAGCTTTTTAAGCTTGGAATTTCATGTTTGGTTTTTTCTTTGTTTGTACTCACGTCCATCTCCTTACAGTTGTAGATGGACGAAACCGGGTGTCGGTCTGATGTAACTTCCCACGCCAGCATTACCTGGATCGGGTTCTAGGGTTTTTCTCAGCGCCTCTAGGCA
>Ga0114979_10001192_pt1 | contig 17486 bp, 18 predicted proteins | sample S_140625_EF_Meta_FD_87315 | JGI IMG/M metagenome (GOLD analysis project Ga0114979, IMG submission 87315) | Freshwater microbial communities from Lake Simoncouche, Canada to study carbon cycling - S_140625_EF_MetaG | ecosystem: Environmental > Aquatic > Freshwater > Lake | place: Lake...
AAGTGGCATCGCTACCAAGCAAAAAACTGGGATGCTTCGCTAGGCGAAGCGGTATTCCGCAACCTGTCGCTTGAAGAGGATTTTCGATTCTTCTTTGCAATCACAAACCAGTCCGGGGTTTCGATCAAGAAGCGCTTTTCGGTAACCATAGATCCACCGGCCAGAGTGCAAGTCAGGGATGCCAGCATCAAAAAGCAGCTGGATTTTGTCGACAAGCGCTGGAAAACTCGAGAAAACAGCGAGTACATGTACATCAAGCAAAACGATTGCGCCAACTTCGCAAGCCAAACACTGGCTGCCAGAGGCTTTCAGCAATCTTGGGCTTGGGCTCAAAAAGATAAGTTGCCAACCGCCGCCTGGGTGCGAGCAACAGAGCTGAACTCCTATCTGCGTTCTTTGCCAGGGGTTAAGAGGCTCTCGGACGGGCAACGTGATCGAGTAAAACTTGGCGATTTAGTGTTTTTTGACTGGGATAGGTCGGGCGACAGCGATCACGTTGGCGTTGTCAACCTCATTCAGCATCAGGCAGACGGAACGGTAAAAATCTTTTATGCAGGACACACCAGCCATAAGCACTATCGGTCAGTTGATTGGGCCATTCAAGTTTTGAATCCAAACAGCCGTGTCGAGTATCTGAGCCTGCCCTTCGGCAAGTAGCCCGAAAACAGAAAAGCCCACCATTGCTGGTGAGCTTTTCCTAACGGGATGTCGACGACGCTTGCGCATCGTTGTAGTGGAGATGGGGGGAATTGAACCCCCGTCCAGAGCTTAGTTTCTGACTCTTCTACGGGTGTAGCTTCAGTGTCGTTTTACTCGATCCTGACCATACCCTGAAGCGAGTTGATCAACAGACCCAGTCCTAGTGAAAGTCCCGCGCAGCCCTAAGGCATAACTACGCAGCAAGATTCCTTAATGACGCCAGTACCCGCAACGGAATCGCATGCGGACTGACGGACTTTAGGCTAGCTTATGCAGCTAGGGCAAAGTCGGTGCGATTAGATTTGGCACCTATAGTTTGCAGCGGACATTTACGTGTTGACGCTACATTCACGACCCGCTTCTTTCAGGCACAATAACACTGTCGAAACCGATCATCCCCGTTATTTATTTATCAAAACTCCCGAGGGAGCACTCTAAGGATAAGCCCTGCGGCTGACATTTAACCTGTGAGTTACCACTCTTTGCCCTTGGTAGACATTGCCCTAGCGGCCTCGCGAGTGTCTTGCTGCTCGCGGAGGGTCTGGCGCTTGTCGTATTCGCGCTTACCCTTTGCCAATGCGATTTCCACTTTGGCGTTGCCATCCTTGAAGTAAATCGATAGAGGAATCAGCGTGAAGCCGCTCTCCTTGATCTTTCCCGAAAGCTTGTCGATTTCGACGCGGTTCAACAGCAGTTTGCGACGTCTGCGGGTTGAGTGATTAGTCCAAGTGCCTTGAACGTATTCGGGGATGTGAACGTTTTCTAGCCAGGCTTCACCATTTTCGATGCTGCCGTAACCATCCACCAGAGACGCTCGACCGGCACGCAACGACTTCACTTCTGTTCCAGTCAAAACGAGGCCAGCCTCGTAGACATCTTCGATGTGATAGTCGTGACGCGCTTTGCGGTTGCTGGCCACAACTTTTTGGCCGCGCTCTCTAGGCACAATTCACTCCAGGTTTTCTCTGACCACTCGGTCAGCCCATCAGTCTAACAAGCGGCTTCGACATGGTGAAGGGCTAGATTTTGAGATAGCGGCGAATCGCAACGCCTGAGGCCAAAGCCGCGAGCAGAACGCCAGCCAAAACCAATAGCGGAGCTATCGAGAAGGCATCCGACAGGTCAACGAATGAAGTGAGCGGAAGTCGCTGCGCCAGGTATCCCTGCACAAACAACTGCACGATCGCAATAACGGCACCGCCTGCCAGGAGGCTGCCAATTGTTGCCGCCACTACTCCCTCAAGGATGAAGGGCAGCTGAATAAAGAAGTTGCTGGCACCAACGAGCCTCATGATTCCAATCTCCCTGCGGCGCGAGAATGCGGAGAGACGAATGGTGGTCGAAATGAGCAAGCCGGACGAGGCCAACATGATGGAGGCGATGGCTATAGCGGCGATAGAGGCAGCGTTGAGAATGCTGAAGATCTGGTCGAGATACGACCGTTGGTCTCGAACCTCTTCGACTCCGGCGACCCCCGTGAATGTTTCCGCGATTACTGCGCTCTTGTCGGCATCCTTGAGCTTCACCCAAAATGTTTCGTTGAGCTGGTCTTTGGTTACGTATTTGGCAACGGCATTGCCTTTGAACTGCTCCTGGAATTTGTCGTACGCGGCTTGGTGGTCTTCGAAGTAGAACTTAGACACAAACTCGGTGAGCGTTGGGTCGGTGAGTTTGGCCTCAACAACCGCCTTCACGTCGGGTGAGGCTTCACCCTGAGGGCAGGCATCAGCCGGGCTGGTGTCGGTGCAGAGGTAAACGGCAACTTGAGCGCGGTCGTACCAATAGGTTTTCATCTGACCGATTTGCGCCTGCAGCAAACCGGCAGTGCCCACGAAGGTCAATGACAAAAATGTGACGAGCACGATCGAAACCACCATGCTGACGTTTCGACGCAACCCCTGGGTGATTTCACGAAATACAAAACCTAGCCTCATATGTCGGCCCCGCCGCCCAAGATTTCTATCTGATCGGTATTTGGTAGCGCGGTTTCGTAGCCTGACTTGCGGTCGTCACGCACGATGACTCCAGAACGGAGTTCAACCACGCGTCGCTTGAGCCTGTCCACGGTGCCAACATCGTGGGTTGCCATCACTATCGTGGTGCCGGTCTGATTGATCTTCTCGAGTAGCGCCATTATGCCTGAGCTCGTTGCTGGATCAAGGTTCCCAGTAGGTTCGTCTGCAAGAAGTACGGCCGGTTTGTTCACGATCGCTCTCGCCACCGCCACACGCTGCTGTTCTCCGCCAGAAAGCTCGCTAGGCAGGCGGTCGGCTTTCTCTTCGAGGCCGACAAGCTTTAGAACTTCGGGCACGGCATTGGAGATGAAGGCAGATGACTTGCCTAGAACCTCGAGCGTGAATGCAACATTCTGAAAAACGGTCTTGTTGGGAAGCAGTCGGAAGTCTTGAAAGACCACGCCAATCTTGCGTCGAAAGAATGGAACACGTCTGCTTGGGATAGAAATCAGATTTTCACCAAGCACGAACACATCGCCCTTTGAAGGAACTTCTTCGCGCAACATGAGCCTCAGCAGGCTTGATTTTCCAGAACCTGATGCGCCAACCAGAAAGACGAAGTCGCCCTTTTCGATTTCGAGAGAAACGCCGTCTAGCGCGGGCTTTGAAGCGCCACGATAGGTTTTGGAAACGTTGGAAATCGAAATCATCTTGGGGTTAAGACTAACCCTCGGAGTGCTTTCTCCAGCGGATGCCAGCCGATATGAATCCGTCTAGGTCGCCGTCAAACACTGCGCTCGGGTTGTTTACCTCGTGGTCGGTGCGAAGGTCTTTGACCATTTGATATGGTGCCAAAACGTAAGATCTCATCTGCTCGCCCCACGATGCTTTAACGTCGCCAGCCAGTTGCTTCTTTTTGGCATCTTCTTCGCGCCTGCGCTGCTCGAGTAGGCGAGATTGAAGCACGCGCATGGCCGCTGCCTTGTTTTGAATCTGACTCTTTTCGTTCTGACACGACACAACGATGCCTGACGGCAGGTGCGTGATGCGCACGGCCGAGTCTGTGGTGTTCACCGACTGTCCGCCGGGGCCTGAAGAGCGGAACACATCGATGCGAATATCGTTTTCCGGAATCTCGACAACATCCGTTTGCTCGATTAGAGGAACCACCTCGACTGCAGCAAAAGAAGTCTGGCGCTTTCCGGCTGAATTGAACGGGCTCATACGAACCAACCGGTGAGTACCGCCCTCGATAGAGAGAGTTCCGAAAGCAAAGGGAGCGTCGATCTCAAAGGTGGCCGACTTAATGCCAGCACCTTCCGAATAGGAAATATCGAGAACGTGCGCCGGCATCTTGTGTTTCTCGGCATAACGCAGGTACATGCGCATCAGCATCTCGGCAAAGTCAGTGGCGTCGTCTCCGCCAGCACCAGCTCGGATTGTGATAACGGCCGAGCGCGCGTCGTACTCGCCATTCAAAAGCGTCTGAACTTCGAGCTCGCCGATCATTTTCTCGAGCTCTTCGAGTTCGGACTTAGCTTCCGATTGCACCGATGCATCCGCCTCGGCGTTGGCCATCTCGATCAAAACCTCAAGGTCGTCAAGGCGGGACTGAACCGACTCGAGCTTGGTGAGTTGAGTTTGCGCGCGAGAAAGTTTCGAGGTCACCGACTGGGCCTTAGCGGCGTCATCCCAGATGTTCGGATCTGAAGCTGCCTCTTTAAGTTCAACGATTTCGGCTTGGACGCGCTCAACTCCGACAACATCTTTGATGCTGGAAAAAGTGTCGCGCAGTGCGCGAATTTCTTGAGAGAGGTCGATTTCAGCCATTTCGCCTATAAGTCTAGGCGGAGTGCCAAATGGGTGGGGTTTAGAGAACCATAATGGAAGTGTGGTCGACCCGACATCCCCTGCTCAAGCGCTGAAACCTCTCTTGGTTCCGGTTTTCGTGCCATCAGTTTTGATGTCAATCGCTGAGTATTCCCTTTTGCCGATCATCCCCTCTAGCGCCGAGAGTCTTGGCGCTAGCATCCCAGTGGCTGGTTTCATCGCTGGTCTACTGATGGTTGGCGTGTTGATAGCCGATTTGCCGGCAGGACGCCTGGTAGACCGCATCGGCGAGCGCCGAGCCATGATGTTGGGCGCAGCGGGCGGTTTTCTAGGAGTCTTACTGCTGGCAAGCAGTTTGAATCTTTTGCTCATGGGAGCGGGCGCTCTGCTTCTGGGAATCGGTGTTGCCATCTTTGCACTGGCCAGGCACGCCTTTTTTGCGGAACACATACCCTTGCACTTTCGTGCTCGAGCTCTTTCGCTTCTCGGGGGCACATTTAGAGCGGGAGCTTTTATCGGACCTCTGATTGGCTCCTGGTTGATTGTGGTTTTCGGCGTTCACAGTGTCTATTGGTTTTCGGCAACAGCCTGTGTGGCAGCGGGCTGGATTTTGTTAGCTTCCAAGCCCGAATCGATAAAATCGACACCCGTTTCAAAGAAGGGTGGCATCTGGAAGACCGCAAAGGAGAACCAAGTTCAGTTGCTGACACTCGGCGTTGGCTCGGCAATACTCGGTGCCGTTAGAACTACCAGGCAAATCGGGCTACCACTTTGGGCGCTGATGATTTCACTGTCACCTGCAGAGGTTTCCCTATACATCGGCCTCGCGGGATTGCTCGACTTTGCCCTGTTCTACACATCGGGGCAAATCATGGACCGTTACGGGCGCATCTGGGCCGCGGTGCCACCACTTATCGGTCTAGCGCTGCTGCACCTAGTGATGTTTACAGTTCAAGACGGAACTGGTTTTCTCCTCATCGCCTGCGCAATGGCGCTGGCTAACGGATTGGGCAGCGGCATCATCTTGACAATCGGAGCCGATTTGGCCCCGCCACACTCCCGAAACGAGTTTTTGGCTTCTTATCGTCTAATCACCGACCTAGGCGTGGCAACTGCCGCACCACTTCTATCGTCCCTGACAGTCGCCTTTGGGCTCGGCACAGCAATGGCCTCGTTTGGTGTCATAGGTCTGGTAGGTGCTGGCTTGATGTGGCGCTACATCCCTAGGTTCATACCGCTAGTCAGATCTTCTGATGCTGGCCGCGGCGCAAGCTCGTGAAACCGGAATCGCGATCACATCTAGCGGTGAGCTGAAACCCAAACAAACTCTGGCAGTTCGAGTTCGTGAATCCGCCTTTTCAATCCACGCACTTTCTACCGGCTGACTGCTAAACATCAGCTTCTTTGAAATCTCATTGGCGACGGTGGTAACGTCTACCACCTGCCCAGCCATGGGACTTTTTGCGTAGTGGTGGACCAGATACCTAGCGAGACTCGATGCGCGGTGATCGTAGAGAGTTGCAGACTGGATGTTCACGCCGACAACAACAATGGCGAAAACAAGCCCAAAGCAGGCCAACATCAGTGGGATGACCGAGCCCTCTTCATCGAGAACCTGCATGGCTTTAGCTCTAATGCCCTTATAGATGACGTCCACCTGCACGGTGGGCTGCACGCCTGCGCCGATGGCTGTCTTGGCACAACCGGGATCTGGATGACACGTCGTTCGAATGTTAAGCAGACTGTGATCGAAGCTAGAATCCGACGCGAGTTGCTGAACAAGACTTGTGACCCGAACCTGGCTTTGATGCAGCGAGAAGTCGCGTGCAACAGTTTGAGCGAGTGCGTCCACAGAAACCTGGCGGAGTTGCTCTGCGGTTACCTGTTGAGACGCAGCCAGAATCGGAGCAACAAAGAGACTCGTCAGCATGGTGAATTCAAGGCTCGACGAGCCGGACTCATCAAAAAGCCTCGGATGCTGCATGCCAAGTCACCTCGGTCTCGAGAAATGAAAACGGGTAGGCAAGGCGGCTAAGCATGCTCACCTCAGCCCACTCTCCTGTTTTGAAGCAGGTGAGTTCGCTCACCGTTAGGTAGCTAGGTGAGCTCCTCTCGGCGAAAGCGAGCACATCTTGCTGATCGGTATCCATCAGGCCGCAAACCTCTGCCGACTTGGATGCGAGGGACACAGCGCCAGACTGCAAAATGCCGGCCAGCACCAAACTCAGCATTGAGTAAAACAAAATGGCAATCGGTGCCGAGAGTAAGACAAACTCGGTGGGAGCCGAGCCGCTATCGTTGCTATTCATTGCCTAGCGCAGTTGTGCAACAAGTTGGCTAGATGGCACTGACCCGACTCATCGAGTCATCGATGAGAGACCGCAGAGCAGGCCCGGCAACAGACCAGATGATAACCACCAACCCTGCAGTCATGAGTGTTATCAATACCCAGCCCGGCACATCGCCGCGCTCGTCGCCCATCTCTTTTCGTAGTGTTTTCATCATTTACCTCTCTTTAGATTGAACTGAGTTGCAAAAACTGGACGCTTGGAACGAGAGCAAAGAGAACGGTTATCGGCAGCACCAGAAACACGAGGGGCATGAGTAGGTAGGTCTCTTTCTTTGCACCGAGTTTTCGAAACTCGGTAATTGCTTCTCCACGAAGGGCTGTGGCAAGTGAAATCAGTTGACTTGTGACTTGGGTGCCGAGCTGGTCGGAAAGAGCCAGCTTTAGCGCAAGTTCGCGAAGTGCGGGGTGCTTCTGCTCACGCTCGTATTCGAACAACGACTGTGTGATGGAATCCCCCACCCCTATGCTGTCAACTAGCCAGGCGATCTCTGTCTTGATTTGACTCGTGCACCGATTGGCTACCCAACTAAATGCATCGCGAAGACCCACACCGCTGCTCAGCACTGCCGCCAGCAACTCGATGGCATCGGCAAGTTGTTGGATTAACTCTCGCTGAGGACCTACCGCTATGTGAGCGGAGTATGAGCCAAGCCAGTGACCAAGCGGTTTGGAGTCGCTAACTTTTTCTCCAGATTGCAGCCTGAGCCGCTGCGACAACTCGTTCAAGCTCCAAGCCCTCTCGAGTAATTTGGCAGCCGAGACATCCGGTTGATCATGATCATTGCCGAGGCGCACACGATGAATCCAAAAACCAGGATGCTTGGGCCAAATCCAGTTGTGTATGACACAAAATTCTCACTCCTGGTGCAAAGTAGCCCGAGCATCACCCAAGGCGACGCAGCACCGAGCCTGGCCACCGAGACAATCGCTGAAAGTCGACTTGCTACATCGTCTCTAACGTTGGCTCGATTGCGATGATCTTGAGCGGCTCGATTGAGAGCGTCAACTAGGCCCCTACCTCCAAACTGGGAGTGCGCCAGTAGTAGCTCGATAAGAAAATCAAACCGCGAGTCTGATGCTTGAATTTTGAATTCGGTCAGCGCGACGTGAAGGGTTGATTCGCTCTCTAGTTTCTTAGCAACGTATTCAAAGTGATTGCGCCAAGAATCGCTGGCTCTTGTCGAAAGCAGCTGAAAGCAAGACGGCACGAGTAAACCAGACTCCAGCGCGCTGGACAACAGCTCTAGGTCGGCCGCCCAATCCAAATCCAAGCGAGCCTGCTTAGAGGGCAACGGACACCTCGCGAAGCTCGACAACCCTTCTAACGCCAGAACTGTTGCGCTCACAGTGGGCAACTAGGCTGATGCTCGACATCGCCATCGAGGTGGCAAATTCCGAAGAGATGTTTGAACCAGCCAACAACGGCAACGATGCAAGTTTCTTGATTGCATGTTCAGCGGAATTGGCGTGGATCGTGCAATAACCGGGGATGCCCGAGTTGAAAGCCAGTAAAAGATCAAGTGCCTCAGCACCCCGCACTTCGCCCACGGCTATTCGACTCGGACGCATTCGCAAGCTTTCTCGCACCAGCCGCCGCATGTCGACTGCTCCTGAATTGTTAGGTGTAGCATCGCGGGTTTGCATCGCCACCCAATCGGTGACATCGCAGTTGATCTCGAATGTGTCTTCCACCGTCACCAACCTCTCCCCATCAGAGATTGAGTTCAGAATTGCGGTCAGCAGTGTAGTTTTTCCTGCTTGAGTGGCACCGCTCACCAGGATGCTCTCGCCCGAGAGCACTGCGCGACGAAGACGTTGCGCCTGCTGCAGATCTAGCATTTGGAGTTTGATCAACTCTTCGAGCGTTGCCGATCCAACTCGAAACTTTCGAATATTTAGACTCCAAAACTCTCGAGTCACGTTTGGAATCACAACGTGAAGCCGAGATCCGTCTGCCAGGGAAGCGTCAACAAACGGAGTGCTTCTGTCGATTCTTCTGCCGGTAGACCTGAGCATTCGCTCAACCAAAGACTCGATCTCGATGTTCGAGAGTGAAACCTCTAGACGCTTATTCACGCCCGAAGTGGCAATCCAAACCTCGTCTGGGCGGTTTATCCAAATCTCTTCAACGTTGGCATCATCGATCAAGTTTTGTATTTGCCCCAAGCCAGACGCCGCAGCTACCGCGGGACGACGCAACAGCTCGGATTGCAAAATTGACACGTTTTCAGAGTCTGCCGCCACACCTCTAACAATCGCCTCTTCGACCGGTAACCCGAAAAGGAGGGCTCTGCCTCGTGCCTGTTGAGCTAGAAGTTTGGCCGTCTGGTTCATGAGCCCTCCTTTTCGTTGGGCAAGATTGACACAAACTTCTTTTTCGAGGAAAAAGTTGTCCACAGATTCGACTAAACTATAGAAGTCCGCGGGAGTGGCGAAATTGGCAGACGCACTAGATTTAGGTTCTAGCGCTTAATAGGCGTGTGGGTTCAAGTCCCACCTTCCGCACCAGACAAAAAGAAAAGACCGAAGAGATTCGGTCTTTTCTGGTTTAATCTCACAAGTCGCGTCAATGGCAGCGATCACTTGATTTTCTTCAAGCCAAAATTGCTTTCAGGGTTTGTATTTGAGAATGTCACCCGGTTGGCAATCTAAGGATCTACAAAGTGCCTCCAACGTTGTAAACCTGACGGCCTTGCCCCTATTGCTCTTGAGCACAAAAAGGTTTGCCTGAGTGATTCCAATTAAGTCTGCGAGCTGGGCTACAGTTAGACCCTTTTTGCTTCGATAATGCTCGAAGTCCACAATGATAGGCACTAAATCACCGCATCCATTTCTAATCGAGTATCAATTGCCTCGCGCAAAACCCTCTGAAGCGAGGCCGTGACCAACGCTGCTGATACTGAAAGCAGTATGAAAGCTAGAAGTGATAAAAATAGAAACGGTGGCAAAGTGTTCTTGTTTATTAACCAAACAAGAAGGATGACAGTTGTCGCTGACAACAAAAAGAGACTGGCCGAGAGTAAAACAACCCACTTTGGTGTCGACTCCTTGATTATTTCTTGCGACCAAACTCTTCTAAGTAGAAACCAGATGAGTGCCAACGTCAACTGTCCGGCTAAGACTATTGAACTGAGTATCAACTGGATGAAGTTTCCATCGGTCTTGTATTCAGAATACTGCTCAACTAGCATGACGGTAATCTCTGGTATCACGAATATTTGAACCAACAGTCCCATCATTATCAAGGTACAAAGTAATAAGTATGAAACCTTGGAGAACAATTTAATTTTCATAGTGGAGTTGCTCACCTTTGCTCAAAATGATAATGTATCGATAAACAGTGTATCGTTTAGCAACATGTTGTTTTAGAACTCAATAAGAGTTTTTTCACAACCAAGAGAAATTGGGGAAATTAAATGGCACTTTCAGCACTCACCAGTTTGGCGCTCGCAGCAACGTTGGCAGCTGGGCCGAATCCAGTCCCGAACGAGACCCTTACGGCTCCTAACCCAACGGGCGCTAGCCCAAGTGCAACAAGTGGGGAAACGAGCATGGAATCCTCGCAAAACAATGTGGGCGAAAGAACAGACTTCATTCAAATCGAGATAAACCCAGGAGCTGGCCCTATTTCATTGATTTGGGCTGAACGATCAGGGCTATCGAGAGCCGTTTGGGGCTCGAGTTATGCCACCTCAAAAGAGATCTTTTTCCTTTACTACGAGGGGAAAGCCAAAGCGGGTGGAAACGTTTATCAGAATGAAAGAATTGTCACCGTCTGCATTTGGTATTCCAGAGGCCCAGAAAGAGTTTCAGATGAGGTTTGCTCTCGGGCCACAAGCAACACCGTTGCTTGGTTCCCTGGGCCCGAGGTGGTTGTGGGTGCGTTTGACTCGCTCGACTGGGATGCCCCGAAAACTATTCTGAACATCAAGACAACACGCATCAGTCCAACAATGTTCCCTTAAGGCTTTGGAGGGCTGGGCTTGGTCGTTTGAGCGAGCTTCACGGCGGCTCCTGCATCCACGATGCCCGCACCGCAATAGCTGTAGCCATTCTCAACCCCGTACTGCGAAGCGGTGTTGGCGCACTGTGTGCCAGCCTTGAAATTTCTAACTGTTGCCTTCATGATTTCGTAGGCATCCTCTGAAGTGAACGTCGGATTCACCGAATAGATCAATCCAACGACAGCCGCAACCACGGGCGAGGCCATCGATGTGCCCTCTTCGATTGAGTAATCCGCTGCTCCAACCGTGGTGGTGCCCAGGTTCCAGGTGGAGAGCAACATTCCATCCGTGCCGTTTGTGTAAGGCGCAGGAGAGTCGGTGTCGTCGCCGCCAGGAGCCGAGAAGTCGACACCCGGGCCGTAGTTGGAATAGTAGGACGAGTCGCCGCTGTAGCCAGTGGCTCCAACGTTGATGGTTGGGTAGCAGTTGCCTGGGTAAGAGTAAATAGCCTGCATCGCTTTTCCGAACCGATCGCCATTTCCAGCAGCGGTCACCGCGGTAACTCCCCGATCCCAAGCCGAACGAAACGCCGCCTGCGTGCCAACATCACAACCGGAAACCGTCTCGGTGCCGATAGAAAGGTTCAAAACACGGGCCGGATTCAGATTGTCTGGAACTCCAGCGACATGCAAACCAGAAGCCCAGTTGATGGCTGCGATCAGGTCTGAAGTCTCACCTCCGCTGGTGCCAAGAACTCGAATAGGCAGTATTTTCACGCCAGGTGCTACACCCGAAACGCCAACGGAGTTTTGAGTCGCACCGATCAATCCAGCAACGTGCGTGCCGTGCCACGAAGAGTCATTCCCGGCGCTGTAGTCGCCCACATCGGTTGGGTCGGCATCCCAGTCTTCGGTGTTAGCAGCAATGCTCTGGTTGTCGTGAGACGAGGAAGCAGAAGAAATGAAATCGAAGCCCTGAACCGTTTGTCCAGCAAGATCTGGGTGTGCGGTGATTCCGCTGTCCAAAACCGCAACGACTATCGAAGGCTTTCCCTTGGTGACCTGCCAAGCCTTGTGAGCTTGAATGCCGAACGCCGAGTAAAGGTGCCACTGAGATCCGTACATCGGGTCTGAAACCGACACTGATGTTGCCGACGCAAGCGCGTTTGTGGCCACAACCTTGAACGTATATGGAACGTTTTCATTCATTGATGCTGGGGCGCAGCTCTGGCCGATTGTGGTGCAGGTAACGCTGTCACCTGAAGAAGACACCGCTGTCACCTGGTAGCTAGCGGGCAACCCTCCACGCGCGGAAGCGCTCTGGCTCAACCATCGGGCCGATTGGCCGTTGAAGATTACGTTGGGCCCGTCAAACAGCGGGGCAAGCGGTGCAACTCCCGGAGTAACTTTCACCGTTGCAGACGGCAAACCCACTGCCGTCTTGCCAGAAACCTTAGTGATCGCACGCACTCGAAAATACTTTGGTGTTCCGATGGTGAGATCGTTGGCGATGGTGACCGAACGAGTCGTTGAAGTTGTCTTGGCGATAGTCCAGGTCTTGCTGTTCCAAGATGTTTCCACCTGGTAGCCGGTCAACTTGCCACCATTTAGAGATTTGGGCGCAGCCCAAGTTACCTTAACTTTTGGTGTTCTCGGGTTCGCTGCAACCCAGGCGTTCACGGCCTTCGGCAAAAGCACGGCGGTCGCTCCCTTGACTGCGCTTTTCACCACGATATTTTTAGCCGGACGAACTGAAGCAGCCGAATAGTTGATGTGCTGATCCAGTTGCGCCTTGGAAACACGAGGGTCGCGCTTTATGCGATCGAGCGCCTGCTGGGCATCGGTGTTGTTTAGTTGTTTTTCAAAACTGACCGCCGTCATGTTTAGACCGATGTCGTGCGGTGCGGCAAGCCCGGTTCCGGCAAAGTTTTCGCCGGTTGGCTGACCGTTCGGAGCCACCAACTCAACGCCAGGCTTATAGGTAATGATCAGGCCCACGGAAGATGCTTTGGCAGAGTTCGATTCGCCAAGCATCGTTGCCGATGCTGGTTGAACTGCCGAAAACAGGATGGTTACAAGAAGCGACAAACCTACAACCACTGAGGTTGCCAGTGAAGTTTTTCGCCGAACCATGCGTTTTAGGTTATTGCTCGCGGCTGAGAAATTTATGAGAGCGTCAAAAATGTGCATCAAACCTTAGAGGCTCTTTTGCATCAACACCGTGCCGAGCCAGCGGCCAAACTTGAAGCCAACTTTTCCAAGATGGCCTTGGTGCTTGAAACCGAATCTCTCGTGCAGTGCAATCGAAGACTCTGCTCCCTTGTCTGAAATGACCGCCACGATTTCTTTGACACCGGCGGCCTTCGATTCGGCCATGAGTTTTTCGAGCAACTTAGTGCCAACGCGTTTGCCTATTGCTGCTGGGCGAAGGTAGATGCTGTCTTCGACGGTGCGTCGGTAGGCGGCCTTTTGACGCCAAGGTGCAACGTAGGCGAAGCCCAAGAGCTGACCGCCCGGGCTGATTGCCACCAGAAAGGGGAGCTTCAAATCGTTGATGTATTCAAACTTGTGTTGCCAGTCGTCGAGGGTGAGGGGTTCGATGTCGAAGGTGACCACTGAGTTGCGAACGTAATAGTTGTAGACCTCGGCCACCTGCACCAGATCGTCGGTGGTTGCAACGCGAATGGTTAGCTCGCCCTCAACCTGAGGCGCAGCAATTTTGGCTCGGCGAACCAGTCTCCAGCGAGACTCTGAATCGAGTGGCATCGAACTCCTAACAAGACCAATCTATCGTTTTAGCGCCGTTTGCCAGAAGTGCCTCATTTGCTCGAGAGAACGGACGAGAGCCGAAGAATCCGCGGCTTGCCGAGAGCGGGCTGGGATGCGCTGCCGACAGCACCGTGCAACCTGCCAACAGCGGCTCGAGCGATTGTGCGTGCCTCCCCCAAAGCAGAGCCACAAGTTGCCTGCCATGCAAGGCAGCGAGCGCTTCGATCGCGGCATCGGTGAAGCGACTCCAGCCGAGTTTTTCGTGTGCTCCAGCGGCACCAACAAGCGTTGTGAGGTGCCGATTCAGCAGCATCACTCCCTGCGCCTGCCACCTGAGCAAATCGCCAGCCGCCGTAACCTGAGGTAGGTCAGAGCCGAGTTCTTTCATCATGTTTTGCAGGCTGCGCGGCAAAGGGCGGCAGTCGGGCGCAACCGCAAAAGATAAACCGATCGCGTGTCCCTCTGTTGGATACGGGTCTTGCCCCACCAGAAGCACACGGATGCTCGCCGCATCGGCGGCAAAGGCGCGCATCACGAGCGGCATCGGTGGAGCGATGGGTGGCGCGTCGGCATCCTTGGATTCTTGGTATGCAAGGAGGCGATTTTCGAGTTCTTCGAGCACCGGTCGCTGATCGGCCAGAAGCGCCTGCCAACTGGGATGCATCGACTCAAAGAACATGGATAAAGCGTATGCCAGCGATGTTAGTCTGACGGGGTAACCAATGAAGGAGCCCGCATGTTCTATAAAGAACTCGCTGAAGAAGCCGACCGTTACCTAGACACTTTGCAGGGCATTCGCCGCGAACTGCACCAGATTCCTGAGTTTGGACTGGAGCTGCCAAAGACCCGAGAGCGCATTTTGGCATCAATCAAAGACCTTGGTGAAATTCACCTGAGCGATCGCCAATCGAGCATTGCTCTTTTGATTCGAGGGGCACAACCCGGACCGACCGTTTTGCTTCGTGCCGACATGGATGCCCTCGCGGTGCAGGAAGACACTGGGCTCGACTTTGCGTCGACCAACGGATACATGCACGCCTGCGGTCACGACCTTCACATGGCTATCGGAATTGGCGCGGCACACCTGGTGCGCACCCACGCCGATGAGCTCAAGGGCAACGTTGTGGTTTGGTTCCAGCCTGGCGAAGAGGGCCACGGCGGCGCAGACATCATGCTCGAAGAAAACATGCACATGATCTCGGGCGACAAGCCGATTGCCGCCTACGGCATTCACGTGACATCGTCGTGGCAACCACCAAGAACCTTTGGTGGCAAACCGGGCGCTTTGATGGCATCGGCAAGCGACATGATCGTGACCTTTAAAGGTCGCGGTGGTCACGGTTCGAGCCCTTGGATGGCTAAAGACCCCGTGTCGGCTATGACCGAAGCGATCAATGCCCTGCAAACAATGGTCAACAAGCGATTCAACGCTTTCGACCCTGTGGTGATCAACGTGGGTTGGATCAAGGCCGGCGACGACCACACCACCAACGTGATTCCAAGCCATGCTTCATTCGGTGCAACCGTGCGCACCTTCAGCCCTGGCATGTTGAGCCAGGTGCAGCAGTATGCCGGCGAGCTACTCGACGGAATTGCCAGCGCATTCGGCGTTGAGGTGGATTACGAAATCGGTAAGTTTGCCACCGAGGTTGTAATGAACAACCCGGAGACCACCGATCGCACCCGCAGAATGGTTCAAGAAATCTGGGGTGAGTCTGCATGGATGGAATGGCCACATCCGATTGCCGGTGCAGAAGACTTTGGGTCGATTGTGCGAGAGATTCCGGGAACATTTGTGTTCTTAGGTGCAAGCCCCGAGAGCGTCGATTGGCAAACCGCTGCGCCGAATCACTCCAACCACGCTGTGTTCGACGACGCGGTTGTGCCGTCGGGAGCCGCACTATTGGCAAGCCTCGCCTTCGACACTTTGAACGACGCGGCTAAGTAACAACGCGTCACACTGTTACCCCGTGTTGCGCGCCTATTTGCGCAAGCCCGCGGAGTTTTCTAATCTCAAACAAACTTCACAACCGATTAGGAAAACTTCATGAGCAACGATCCAACCAAATGGGGCTTTGAGACCACCCAGATTCACGCTGGCGCAACTCCAGACCCAACAACCAACTCGCGCGCGGTTCCGCTGTACCAAACCACCGCATACGTGTTCAATTCAAGCGAGCACGCCGCGAAACTTTTTGGGCTGGCCGAGTTTGGCAACATCTACACCCGCATCATGAACCCAACCCAGGATGTCGCCGAAAAGCGCATCGCGGCTCTTGAAGGTGGAACCGCTGCATTGCTTCTGGCTTCTGGGCAGGCTGCAGAGACCTTTGCGATTTTGAACATCGCTCAGGCCGGCGACCACATCGTGTCTTCGTCGACCGTTTACGGCGGAACCTACAACCTCTTCAAGTACACTCTGCCAAAGCTTGGCATCACCACGACCTTCGTCGAAGACCAGGATGACCTTGAGGCTTGGGCGGCTGCTGTGCAGCCAAACACCAAGGCTTTCTTTGCCGAGACCATCGGCAACCCAAAGGTGAGCATCCTTAACATCGAAGGCGTGGCCGACGTTGCGCACAAGGCCGGAGTGCCCTTCATCGTCGACAACACCGTGGCCACCCCTTACTTAGTTCAGCCGCTAAAGCATGGCGCAGACATCGTTGTTCACTCTGCAACCAAGTTCTTGGCAGGTCACGGCACAGTGGTTGCCGGCGCCATCGTTGACGGTGGAAAGTTCGAATGGTCAAAGAGCGACAAGTTCCCTGGACTTACCGAACCAGACCCTTCGTACCACGGCGTTAACTACACCGCAGCGCTTGGTGACGGAATCGCCTACATCATCAAGGCTCGCGTTCAGTTGCTACGCGACCTCGGTTCGGCAGTATCGCCAAACAACGCTTGGCAGCTTCTTCAGGGCATCGAAACCCTGTCGCTTCGAATCGAGCGTCACGTTGAGAACGCGCAGAAGATTGCTGAATTCTTGTCGTCGCACCCAGACGTTCTAAGCGTCAACTACGCAGGCCTCGAGAGCTCACCTTGGTATGAAGCTGGCAAGAAGTACGCGCCAAAGGGCGCTGGAGCCATCGTTTCGTTCGAGATCAAGGGCGGCGTTGCAGTTGGTTCAAAGTTCGTGGAAAGCCTCGAACTGTTCAGCCACGTGGCTAACATTGGAGATGTGCGCTCGCTGGTAATTCACCCAGCAAGCACTACGCACTCCCAGCTAACCCCAGAGCAGCAGCTCACCACTGGTGTTACGCCGGGCTTGGTTCGCCTTTCGGTTGGACTCGAGTCTCTAGACGACCTCGTAGCCGACCTAAAGGCCGGTTTTGAGGCGGCAAAGAAGTAGTTGGAATTTCAAACCTCTGAGGACAGCGTTCCGTCAGGTTTCATCACGGATGAGCTCTCCCGACAGTTAGTCGGCAGACCTCCCGCGACTGGAGCATGGCGAGATGGCGACCCAGCAGGTGACCGTCAGTTTGCGCCCCTACCCACGATCAAGTTGGGTAGCGGGCGCGAACTTGCTTCTGCACGAATTGCCTACGAGTCTTGGGGAACGCTAAACGACGACAAGTCGAATGCAGTTTTGGTGCTGCATGCGCTAACCGGAGATTCACACGCCACCGGCGAGGCATCCAAGGCTCACCCAACCGAGGGTTGGTGGAGCGAAATCATCGGCCCGGGTCTAGCCATCGACACCGACAAATTTTTTGTAGTTGCGCCAAACATGCTCGGCGGTTGTCAGGGATCAACCGGACCCTCGTCACTAGACCGCCAGGGGCGCGAATACGGCTCTAGGTTTCCTTACCTAACCATCCGCGATCAGGTGACGGCGCAAAAGGCCTTCAGCGACGTGATCGGCATCACCAAGTGGCACGCCATCATCGGTGGCTCGATGGGCGGCATGCACGTTTTGGAGTGGGCTCTGATGCACCCCGAG
>Ga0114979_10001193_pt1 | contig 17469 bp, 16 predicted proteins | sample S_140625_EF_Meta_FD_87315 | JGI IMG/M metagenome (GOLD analysis project Ga0114979, IMG submission 87315) | Freshwater microbial communities from Lake Simoncouche, Canada to study carbon cycling - S_140625_EF_MetaG | ecosystem: Environmental > Aquatic > Freshwater > Lake | place: Lake...
AATATTATATTTCACAGGATCAAAAGAATTTAATACAGCAATGAGACAGCACGCATTAAATGTAGATTTAACATTAAGCGAACACGGTTTCTATAAATTATTAAAAAAACCAAACCAAACAAAAGGAACAAAAATAAAACAAGAAAAATTAGTTTCCGTTCAATTTAAGACAGAAAGAGATATTTTTGATTTCTTACATATGGAATATAAAGAACCACAAGACCGTATTAGCGAACAGTCAATTATTTTAACCCTACCTTTAGAAGAAATTAAAAATAAAATAGCAGAACCACCACAAGAACCACCACAAGAAGTAAAACCAGAACCACCACAAGAATCACCACAAGAACTAAAACCAGAACCACCACAAGAAGTAAAACCAGAACCAGAACCAGAACCAGAACCAGAACCAGAACCAGAACCAGAACCAGAACCAGAACCAAAACTAAAACCAGAACCAGAACCAGAACCAGAACCACCAGAACCAAAACCCAATATGAAAAAAACAATAAAAATAAAAATACCTAAAGCAACAGCAAAGACGTTAAAAAATTATACGAAAAAAATAAAAAGCAAAATATTAAAAAACATAAACAAATTTAAAACACAAGGCATATCATTATTAGAAACGCTATCAATAGAAGAACTAACATCAATGTTACAAGAAGCAATAGACAATTACTACATTTCAGATCTAAAAGAAAATAGTCTATTAACAGACAATGAATATGATATATTACGCGAACACATATTAAAAAAAGACCCAACAAATGTCCTTGCCAATGACCAACAAACACAAATAACAGATAATACTTCCAAAGTAAAACTTCCATATGAAATGTGGTCTATGGATAAAATAAAACCAGATACAAACGCACTAACTAAATTCAAAGAAAAATTCAAAGGTCCATATGTAATTTCGGCAAAAGTAGATGGAGTAAGTGCGCTATATAGCACCGAATCAGGAACCCCAAATTTATACAAAAAAGGCGATGGAAAATACGGATTTTTAATTAATCATATAATTCCATATTTAAAATTACCAACAGAAAACAACATAACCTTAAGAGGTGAATTAATAATAAAAGAAGAAACATTTAAACAAAAATATAAAGATAAATTTGCGAATTCACGTAATTTCATATCAGGAATCGTTAATCGTAAAAAATTAACACAAGTAGAGAAAGAAATATTAAAAGACATCGATTTTGTGGCATATGAAGTAATAATGCCTCAAAATTTAAAACCATCAGAACAATATAATAAATTAGTTGAGTTAAATACAGTAACAGTTAAAAATATTCAATCTATCACATATTCAGAATTAACAAACGAATATTTATCTAATAAATTACTTGATTTTAGAACAAATTATGAGTATACAATTGATGGCATAATTTGTATTGATGATAATATATATCCGCGCGAAAGTAAAAATCCAGAACACGCATTTGCTTTTAAAATGGTATTAACAGAGCACGTTTTAGAAGCCAAAGTACTAGATGTTTTATGGACGGCATCAAAAGACGGATTACTAAAACCGCGCGTTCAATTTGAACCCGTCCAAATTGGTGGTGTAACTATTACATATGCTACAGGTATTAATGCCCGATTTATTGTAGACAACAATATTGGATTAGGTGCTTTAGTTCGTCTAACAAGAAGTGGAAATGTAATACCAAAAATTACGGAAGTAATAGTTCCGGCACAAAAACCAATACTGCCAAATGCGGATGAATATGAATATGTATGGAATGAAACAAATGTAGACTTTATATTAGTAAATGTAAAAGCAGATCCAAGAGTAGCAATAAAATCAATAGCTAAATTCTTTAAAGAGTTAGAAGTAGATGGACTAGGTGAAGCAAATGTTGAAAAAATAATTGCTAGTGGGGCAAATTCAATTCCAAAAATAATTAACGCAAGCGTAGAAGATTTAATGAAAGTAGAAGGTTTCAAAGAAAAAATGGCAACCAAAATTAATAAATCAATTGCCAAACAATTAGCCAAAGCAAGCATTGCTAAAATAGCAGGAGCATCTAATATATTTGGACGTGGATTAGGTGAAAAATCTGTAAGTCAAATTCTAAGCGCACAACCCAACATTTTAACATCCCAGGAATCTACCCAGGAAAAAATAGATAAAGTAAAAGCAATAGAAGGATTTGCCGAAAAAACAGCAACACAATTTGTAAATGCAATACCTGAATTTAATAAATTTCTAATATCCATAAAACCCGAAATTCTTGAACCTGTAAAAGAAGAAACAAAAGAAGAAACAATTCAACTTGTCAAAGATCACGCTTTAAACAATAAAATAATTGTATTTTCGGATTTTGATAAATCATCAAAATATACAAAAAAAGAATTAGAAAATATACTCTTAAAATACGGAGTGCAAATAGAATCAACTATTAAGAAAAACACAAATATTTTAGTAACAGGAAATAACTCAAGCAAATCAACAAAAGCTGAAAAAGCAAAAAAAATTAAAACAATAGAAATAATAACCTTAGACGATTTCTTAGAGAAATATTCAATTAATTAACAAAGACTAATTATTAATATAGCTACACGAGGCCTCACAAGCAGAATTTTTTTCTACTTTTTCTTTGGTTTTCATAAACTCGGCCTGAGTAAATTTATGATTATGTGTAGCATAACTATAATCTTCATAAGCTATAGTAGTAACAACCATACCATATGTATAACTAATTGAAATAAGTTGATTATTACAATATTTAATAAGTTGATTATATTCATTTATAAATCCAACTATTTGATGTAAAAATTGAACTGTTAATTTCTCATTACAACCAGATTTAGTTTTAAAATACTCATACAATCCATTAAATCGCTCAATACCAACAACACTCAATAATTCATATATATTCAATAATTCCACATTCTTTTTTCTAATATTATCATTTCTAAAAATAGTATTGGCCAAATCTTCCTTAGTTTTTTGATTTAGTATATATTGAACGGTCAAATTATCGTGATTCATTAACTCACGAACTCTGCGCCTACATTGTTCCAAATCTACATTAGATATATGATTTATAAATTGATGAAGATTACTTAAAATACTATTAAAAGTCAAAATATGAGGATATGGAGTATCATAATATGATTTTAAATTATTTACAAAATCTCTAACAACTACATTAGAATTTAATTGATTTTCAAATTCTATTTTTTTCACAGGCATTACATAGATAGCATCTATTTTTTTATTAATATTAATCAAAAGATTTTGAATAAATTTTAAATTAGAATGTGACAATAAACCACCACATAGTACATCACCTGGATTTCTAGGAGCTACACCTCCTAAACTATTATTTTGCATATATTGATAAAAATGAGGATTATGAATAACAGCATTCACAATAACTTTTCCACTAGTCCAACTAAAAGCAACTTTACATTCAGTGCACCACATTTGATCGCAACCAGAAATCTTAAAAATACGAACACCACATTGGGGACAACCCTTTGTTTCTTTCTTGATCAATTCCGCACTCTTTAAATTATCTTCTTTACACAAATGACCCCCTTCCTCTTTACTATAACCAATAATTTCAAAACAATCGGGACATACATATAATTTACATAACTCACATTTATATTGTGTAGATAAGTAACCTTTACAATCATCACCAGGACAAGGCATAATAAATTTTTTGCGCTCATCTTTTTCGGCGTGTTCGCCATTTCTAATGCGATAAATTCGTAAATGCTTTTCGCCAATTTTATTTCGCATTGTATTAACCATTTTTCGCATTTCCTCAAATTCTTTCATCATTAAAGCAAGCTCCTTTTGCTCTTCTTCAATAAGTTTAGTTCTTTCAACTAAAACCATTAATTCAGAAGTTCGACTAATTTCTCTTTCAACTAACAAATTTTTTCGATGTTTTTTATAATCATTATCAATATAACTCCTATTTAAACTTTCGACAAGAAATTTATTCGTCCATTGATTTTTACAATTCATACAATGCGGATCATTTGTTGTTCCAAGCAAATATGTTCTTATACAAATTTTACAAGCTTCATAACTACATCCAGTAAATTCACACGTAATTTTGGAGTGAGTAGATTTATTGAATTTTTCACAACATATTCCGCAACTCATTATAAATAGTTAAAATATTTATAATAATTAAAAATAAAATAAAAAAAGATTTCAATTTTATAGCATTAAAAACTTATAATAATAATTGTGTTTAATAACATAGATGTGACGCATCTACAACGTTGTCTTCAAATAATTTATAACTACATTCAAAGCAAAAGCACAATTCATATTCATAGTTATATTAAAACTAAGTTTAGTAAAAATATAAATAATTACATATAATATAGAATGAGGTTTGTCACTATTGTCAAACCTAGTAAGGAAACTAATGAGGAAACTAATCTTGAAGAATCGTATAAGCAAAAAAGTATTAGACTTGAGAACACAGCCAGTTCCGCGTTGAGCGAGTTTGAAAATGTAATTGACTTGCTTGATAATTATGCGAAAGTTGATAGGGAACCATATAAAACTATGATAGATGTCTACAAACTATATATGCCTAAATATAAAACTGACCTAGAAACTCTATTTCATAAAGTTAACAAAAATAATGCACAACAGTTCTTTAAAAAACCTGCAAAAGAATTAGAACAATTGTATTCTAATATTATGGATATAATTGATTTAATTAATAAAATAACAGAGAGTTTATATCAACGACTATTTCATTTAATAGAAACAAAAGCAGAATGGAAAACTAAAGAACCAATAACTCTTTCAAAAATTCAGCTTAAAATTTATGAAGCGTTACTCAGTTTTAACGATTCTGAAGATAAACTTAAGAGATATGATAATACAGTTCACACAAACAGAGATACAGTAGTAACTATTGTGGAAGAATTAGAGAAATTATTAGAAACGAATTCATCATTAAGCTTAAATCAACTAGAATTGAATAAAATAAATGCTAGCGTTGAAGTAAAACTTGATGAAATTAGAACCATAATAAATAACATAGTTAAAGAAGTAGAAAAAAAACAAAAAGAAACGAGTATTGACAAGACAGAAGATGATAGTCAAACTCAAATTAATAAACCAATAAGACAAGAAAGAAGTGTATTGGATCTAATAGATGACGAACGAAGGCCGGGAACAAAAGAACTATTAAAAAACTTTGTAGCACAACAAAGGCAAATTTATAAGAGATATTCGAGAAGTCCAGATGCTATAGGCGGAGTTTCCTTTACTGCTGGAGGAAAAAAGTCTAAAAAAAGAAGAACACAGTCCAAACAAACAAAACGAAGGCAACGCAAAATAAACAAAAAGTCTAAAATTAAATATACTATAAGACGCCGTTAATTTATTACTTTTTCTTCAAATTAGTATTACTATTTCATAAGTAATAATACTTTTTATTTACTGTTTAATTCTTATTATCTTAGTTAATATGACTCATACCTCCGCGTTGCGAACCTTTTAGATGAGCATCTTTCTAATTCACAAAACTACTATAACACACCTCTTTATATTTTCTTATATGCTTTTTATATTCAAATTTATAAACACTAATACTATTTTGTAATTTAGTCATATTATTATGAAGCATTGCCAATTCAGCATCACTATATAAATAGGGTCCCCCTACACGATGATAATAATAAAGACATTCTTGTATATGCTTGTTTACAATATTAGTAATAATATATAACATATTGTTATAATTAGTGTCAGTTATACTCATATATTTTATATATAATTCGTGTAAATGCGCAATATCTAAAACGTGGTCATTAAATTGTGTTTTATTCATTGTTAAGACACTTGATTTATAATCTCCTAAAAACGCATTTACATTAGATACAACAAATCCGGACATTATATTTTCGGGTGTTCCAAAAATCATAACAAACTTTTTACAGAGTATTGCTTGTATGCACTTATTTCTCCTAGCATTATACAGTGGCTCACGTATATGAAACACTATATTCCTTTGAATATCATAAGGCAATTTAGCAAGCAACCTAACATATTTGCGACAATGATATCCTATATATGCTTTTTGAATAGTTAAAACATAGTTTAAATATGCCTTAGCGTGAATTGTACAGCACCTAATTTTATTACAAACAAAACTAAATGCTTTTTTACATCTGCGACCTTCAAGTGTGATACATTGACATCTATATTTCATTGACACCATATAAAGTTTTTATATATTCTCTCACCAATAAACAATAAAAACAATAAAAAAATTACAAATCTACAAATCAATTTTTTTTATTGTTTAAGACTATTATTTTTGATTATAATAATTAGTTATATATAATATGGAAGATTTTACTCCAGAGGAAAGAGAACGCCATGAAAAAGGAAAGGAATTAAGAATACTTAAAGAAAAACTGTTCAATTACATGAGTCGTCGCCTTGCAATTAATAAACATAATAGAGATGTAAGGAAACTCCAGAAAGAGCGCGAAGAAGCAGGATTACCATGGCCACCACCGGCGGCGCCACCGCCAGTTAAAAAATCGCAAAAAAAATGAGAAGAAACACCAAAACAACGACCCAAAGGTGAGCGCGCGTCAAGTACCCCAAAACAGCGAACAGAGTTTTCGAACGCACAGCTCGAGAAGAATTTACAGGGACAAGCATGGCGATCAGACGATCTGGTAGAGACGTGGAAAAAACAGGCATTATCACGTGTTCCAAAAGCAGAAGCATCGGCATCAGAAGCATCGGCATCTGCTATTAAAGCAAGAACAGAGTTAGCAAGTGTATATAACGATGAACGAGAAAAAACACTAAGTGAAGCAACAGAAGCAGCAATAAAAGCAGAGACATATTTACAAGATGTAAAGGATTATGTTGCTAAATTTTCGTCGCTGGATAGAGTGCGCGCATCTCGGAAAGCTCGAGGCATGGCTGCTATGGAAGCAGAGCACGCAATTCAGTCGCGTAGAATGAGTGTACAGAGTATTAAAAGTAATGCATGGTCAATATTTTCAAGAGCATCAGATCTTAGAAGAGAAGCAACTAATGCAAACTTAACAATACTAGAAAGAGATTGGTCAATCATAACAGTTGTAGCAAGATCGCTAGTGGATAGTGCTGGAGATGCTAATCCGGAAGATACAGACAAGGAGTTAGAATTGTTAGGACAAGCCAGAAACATAATAGAACAAACAAGTGGAGATAATGGTGTCGCAGCCACTCAAGTAAAAAAGTTGGTTCTACAAGCACAAACTTTAGCAATTAAAGCAATTGCTTCAACTAAAACTAAGGGATGATTAAGAAGAACCAAGAAGCATACAAGAAAACATACAAAAAAACGAAAAAACAAAAAAATTTTTTTACTTTCTTAATTTTTCATATTACGCAATCTAATAAAGCCTTCGCGCAAATGCGTCTAAACCCAATAGACTATGATGAGCAATTAATTTACTATAAGAAAGATTTTTGCAATAATCATCAGACCTCATAGTAACTAGCGGCGAAACTCTAAACTCCGCAAAGTTTTTAATAGTCCGCGTTCTTAATTGGATTGCCTTAATAGTGCATTTAACTTTTTTGGCACTATCAATATAAAATAACGATAAATAGAAATTGTATTTTTGACATAACTTAAACCATAGCTCAATACACATTTTTAAATAAGTATAATTAACATTATTCTTTTTTAAACTATCACTAAATGCCAATCTATTATAGTAATACATTAAAATCTGTGAAATATTATTTAACACACAATGCCAAGTATTTCTTGAATATGTAGCCCGACTATAATGCGATTTATACATAATAATTAAATTATTATATAATTTAGTAATAACTTCATCTTTAAGATAATGCGCAACATAATTAGCATTGTTCCTTATTGAATATATTGAAGTTATAGAAATATAATGAACTCTATAATTTGCCAAATATACAAACGCAGCATTAGACTGCTTAGATGTTTTAAAGTAGGTTCCAATTGCATTTGCCGCATTCACTTTCATAAACCCATAAATAAGTTCAACAATCTCATTGGGCAGTGGTAGCACTTCCAACAAAAACGCATTCATTATAAAGTAACACAAAGTTCTTTAACAATCTTAATAATAAAAGCAAAAAATAAAAATAACAAATCAATTTTTTTCAAAGTATTAAAAAATACGAACTTGAGAGATTATAAACAAACCTAGACAAAATCATAAGATACAATACTCTTTAAATCAACCTTTAAATGTTTATATAACCGACTTTTAATCATAATAGCCGGATTCTTCTTTTCATAATTACCGCCAATTACTTTTTTCATATTTTGAATATAAATCTCTCCAAAAACCTCGGGATCAATAGTTTTTTCAGCAATCTTTTTCCACTCTACAAATCTAGTCAAAATTTTTTTATCAAAAGATTTTATAAACTTTCGCAAATAAACATCATCCATAATTAACCATAACTGCCCATCAAATATATATAAAACATTTTCCTTAGTATTAAAACATTTAATAGGCACTAATGACCCCTTAACATTTATGTAATCACAAATAATATTAAAAATTCCATCAACATAATCATATTTAAATATTTTCTGTAATTGGTCTTCACCAATTACTATTTCATCCATAAATTTTGTAATATTTGTTCCTCCATTACTCATATTCATATAATCATGCTTAAAATTTTCATTTAAATAATCTAATATGTTAATCTTATTTTTAGTAACATTAACATATTTTTTTAATTCAGTATATTCATTTTCCAATTTTTCATATTTATTATATAACATTATTACCATCGCAAATAAATTATGTATATTTAGATCTTTTTTCAACATGTCAATCGTAATAGCACTGCTATTAGCAGACTCACTATTTCCACAATCGCTAGCAAATCTACATAACTTACATTTTACTAAATGAGTATTATAAGAGGCTTTACGAATATAAATTTTATTACAATAAGCACATATAAATTTCTTTTCATTTTTTAGTTTGCTAGTCATTTTTCATAAATTAATATTATAATAATGCTATAACAAAAATAAAATTTCAATTTTATCAAGTAAAGAACAAAAACAAATACAAAAACAAATATAAAAAACAAAAACAAATACAAAAACAAAAACAAATACAAAAACAAAAACAAATAAAATAAAATAAAATATTAATTTATATTAATAATGCCTATTATAGATACCAGATTTTACAATTACAATACCAAATTAAAAACAACTATTCGCAACAAGTCTTTCTTATATAATAATCATATACTTACTTGTGATATAAGTGATACATTACAAAATAGAATATATTTAAATTCAAAAGCTTCATTTTTAATACACCCTTTTTCACAAGTTTCAAATTGTGATACTCAATTTGAAAATAGTAATTCTAATTTTATACTTAAAAAACCAATTGCTCGTCCAATAGATGCCTCTAGTTCTCATAACATAATCCAAATTCAAAAAGAAATACAAGACCAATTACATACTTCGTGTTCAAATTATACACAAGTAATAAGTTCATTAAATGTAGCACAAGATATAAATAATAGTGCTAATAAAAAACCTTGGCACAATGCTAGTGATAGAAGACAAGCACACGGACAAATATCCATAAATGTTACAACATCTCAAAAAGAAAATAAAGGTATAGACATTAAACATAATTCATATTCAAGATATTTAGCAAAAAAAAAATCTGGTACATTAAAAACACAAAACACACAACTTATTCAACCATTACCAATTAGAGGAAATAAAACAAAATATTATTCGCTAACTAGTCAAAATAATAATTGTGTTTCTAATTGTTAATAATCAATTAAAAATAAAATATTAATCTATATTAATATAATTATTATGCCGTTAATTAAAATGAATTTGGTGTCACAAAGTCAATTAACCTACAACCAAATACAACAAATACAACAAGCACAACAACAACAACAAGCACAACCTTTATTAAGACTAGGTTCAGCGTCAAATAGAAATATGATGCCATTATTAATTACTGGAAATAAATCATGTAAAAGTTGTGGAGGAAAATAAAAATATAATAAAAATATAATAAAAAAATTGATATTTTTTATTATATAAAAATAAATTACAAATTATAATACATAATGGATTCAATTGGCAAATTCAATTCAACCCTTGATTTAACGGAAAGTAGTGAAACTGCTAATTCCAGAGTTTCACAAATGCAGTCAATCCAAAGTGAAGGTTTAGAATTATTCAAAAGAAAAAATCAAGATTACGGAGACGCATTTGCCAATTATGGTGTAATTGGTGTATTAGTTCGAATGGGAGACAAAATCGCACGCGCTCAATCAATTTCAACAAAATCTGTAAGTTTAGTAGACACTGAATCACTAAGAGATACTTTGATTGATTTACATAATTATTCAGCAATGGCTATTATGCTTTTAGACGAAGATGATTTAAAAAAAATGAAACAGCAACTAGACATCCTAAAGCAGCACGAATTCGTCGACCAAGACCTAGACACAGAAACTAGACATCCTAATGCCCCACCACCAACACCAAGACAAACAACAAGACCAAAATGGTAATATAACATCTTAAATCAAACACACAAACCGCAATAATAAATTATTTTGGCTCTTAAATAATAAAACCAAACTTGTAAAAACCAAAAATCTTTTATCATAAATGTATCAACCTCTCTATAACCTTTTTTTTCATAATATTCTTTTACACCTTCGCCGCTAATTACCACAATTCCATAAAGTCCATTTTCCATTGTTTTGCGCTCAGCATATTTTAATAATCCTTTACCAATTCCAGTATGTTGGCAGCCATTTTTAGCAGAACTATTTACAGCAGTAGTATTACCATAAATATGTAATTCGCGAATAAGACCACGATTTTTAAGAATACTAAAAATAGTCATATTATTGCGATCTACAATGCGTAATCTAATAAAACCAAACAATGCTTTAGTATCATAACTTTCATAAGCAATAAAATAATCATCCCCTTCATTTCCTCTATAATAGTAACTATTATAATTGGCTAGTTTATTATAATATTTACTATGTCGTCCAATTTCGCGCGCACGTATATCATTGGAACATACACCTTCGCCCTCAAGCATAGCATCAATTATTTGTCTCATATTACCAATATTATTTCCACCTTCAACATAAACAGAACACGGAATATCACGAATAACTCGAGGTAAGCGAACCCAATTAGGACAAGTTTCCATAGAATAGCGCACAACATCAATCAATAATTTAGGATCACTATCAAAATAAGGAACATATTTTCCCTCGCTATGCCATTTTTTAATTATAGTCCAAGGCACTGTTTGACAAGGATAAACCTTCATTTGATCCGGACAAACCACCTTATAAACATAATCAAACATTGCTTTATCAATGGCAACACTAGCACCCGGTAAATCGGGCATAATATGAATATCTATTTTAAAACAATTATCTTTTAAATAGCGTATAGCCCACAATAATTGCTCTATAGTGTGACCACGATTAATTTTCTTTAAAATAGCATTATCAACGTGCTGAGCACCTAATTGCACACGAGTAACTCCCCATTGTCTAAAGCGCCTTAACCAGTCGTCGTCTAGTGCGTCAGGTCGTGTTTCAATGCAAATACCAATAATATGAACTTTAGCAGTTTTATTTATTATAATTTCTTCTTCAATTGACAATGGACTACGAATATTTTTTAAATCCTCCAAATCCAGTTTATTATTTAAACAATTATCATAATTTATATACGTTTTACGTAAATCAAAATAAATATTTGCACTATAAAATAAATCACGATGAAAACGCCTTAAATAATCAACAGGATACTCAGTATATGTTCCTCCTTCAATAATAATTTCCAACTTATCAATAACGTGCCCATTATTAAAATATGTATCCAGACGACTCAACATTTGGCCGATTGCTTGAAATTTATGTTGATTTGCTCGTAAAACAGCCGGTTCATAATATAAATAACTCCGCGGTTGTGCTTGCCAATTATTGCCTTCGTGCGCTGGTTCATTAGGACAATAATAGCAATTGTGCTTACAACTAAATTTTTGTCCATCGGGAAATGGAGCAGTTATAACTGTAATACTTGTAATACCGGAAATAGCACGCATTGGTTTTTTACGCAAAAGTAGTTTTAAAACCGGCAAATAAATACGTAAATCGACATCAAAATCATTACTATTAAAAACATTATTCAAAACATTTAATAAAATAGATTTTCTAATATTTGTGATTTTAGAAAGACGAACTTGCTTATTAAATTCAATTTCAAATTTTTTATATAATTCATTATTATCAGCATTATTTAAAATATGTGAATTTTCTTTAATCCACAATAATAACTTTTCAAATATTTTTTTACAACCATCTACATTCCATAAAGAAACATCAATGTTGTTATAATTTTCAGCACCACTATTATTCTTAGTAGCAATAAAATCTTCTATTTGCGTATTCATTTATTATACACTTAATTATTAATTATTTTAACAAATTTATATTTCAATTTTTAATGTTTTAACAAATTTATATATTAATAATAATTTATTATATTATTATAAATTTATAATTAATGAACAATATTAATTTAGATATAAATACTTACAATATTGATGAACTAAAAAATTTATTTAAACTACAAAAAAATTACACTATTGAAAATATATATAATGCCAAAGAAAGTATAGCATATAGTATAGAAAAAAGCAATATTAGTGAATCAAAAAAAACAGAACTTTTCATTTTTCTTGATAATATAAAAAATAAATTAATTACTAATTTGGAAATAGGAACAAATAACAACAGCATTAAACAATATAATGGAAATCCTTATATAGATCATAATGAATCAAAATTAGGGAACTATAAACAAACAAGTAAATCATTAATAAAGAAAATATATACAATAGACAGTATTTTTAGACATAATTATGAATTAGCAGACAATCAAAGTCATAATTATACCGTACAATTACCAGAAACGGTCTCCAGAGCTATTACAATGTCTATTAGTTCTGTAGAAATACCACTTACTTATCATAACATTTCAAGTTATTATAATAACAATGTTTTTATTATTGAAATATTAGATGCTAGTAATAATCCAGCACTAAATTCACCTATAACAATTGAATTAAGTCCTGGTTTATATGAATCAAACCCACAATTATATATTGGTCGAGCAGTTGGATATAATATTATAAACGAAGTCAATGATAAAATAAAAGATGCGTCTTTTATAGTTATTTCAAATTATCTAGAATTTGTAATTGACCCAATATCTGGTTATAGTTGTTTTAAATATGATAATTCTAATAATAATTTAGGTTCATATAAAATAAAAATAAATTTTAATGCTACTAATCAAAATGCTGCTAATCAAAATGCTAATACTAATTGCTATTCAAATGAATTACACCAAAAATTAGGATGGCAACTAGGTTTCAGAAGTAACTCTATAATAATAGATACCACTGATTTATATGCTATTTCCACAGCAATAACTCATATAAATTATCCGCGTTATATTTATATAGCGATCGATGATTTTCAATCCAGTTCTCAAAATTATTTTGCAATTGCTTCAAATTCTATAGTTGCTCCAAATATTATAGCTCGTATTAATATATTATCCCTATTAGAAGAAAAAACAAGATTTAAGCAAGGAGCATATGCCGGGGATATTTATTACAATCAAAATCATATTAGAGAATATTTTGGTCCAACAAGTATAAATAAATTAAAAATTCAATTATTGGATGAATATGGTAGACAATTTAGCTTAAACAATATGGATTGGAGTTTTATTATGACTTTTGAATGCTTATATAATTAGCTTATATAATTAAATAATTTCATCGACCAAACCCAACTTCTTATATTTTTTACAATCCCATACAATAAGCGCTTTTTTATTTAAATAATTATCCAATTTTACAGATGATAAATTTGAGTCAATAATATTACATAATACATCATATAATAAAACATTAAAATTCATTATTTCACTATTAATACATTGATTAAAATAATTCCAATAATAATCGCCTTTAGTACTTACTGTAAATTTAGACATATATACCTTAGCATTTTTATTTATAATTCTATAATTACATAATGATGCCAAAATAAATCCACTATCATAACATTCTATGTCAATAATAGATACAATTTCATAAGCACAAGTTTTCTTAAAATTAATAAAATTAGTAAGTTCTGTTAAAATACCACCTTTACAATTAATATGTATATAAATTTTAAAATCACTAAACAAATGCTTATTTGCAATAATAATATTGATAAAATTAATCAAAGCACATATGCTTTCTTTATTAATAATAGCATCAAAACATATATGATTATCTATTAAAACTATTTTATCACAATTTAAAGAATTATGATAAACATCATATAATTTGTATTTATTCGTCAAAATTGGTATAAAAATATTGCTAAACTCAGTGTTTTTTCGCTTGTAATTGTTCATTACTTTAACTTACAAATTAACTATTATTAATATTTGTTTCAATTTTATAATTAAATATTAATATTTTTTTATTGTACGTAAAAAAAAATTGATTTCATTTTTTATTAAACTTATTTAAAGATTATACACATTAAATAATAACTAGACAAAGTAAAATGTCAGTTCTTTCGCTCTATATTCCTATTATTCGTAATTCAAGCGAGGAATATATTATTAAGATGTTCAAAACGCATAATATTGGAAAAGTAATGCGTGTTGATTTCGTGTATAACAAGATTAGAAATCGTCGTGAAGCATTTGTTCATTTTGATGAGTGGTTTCCCAGTGATGAGTCCAAGCAACTTCAAAATGACATTTTAGATCCTACTACAATGACACGATTTAAGTATCAAGGAGAAAATTTTTGGCCACTTTTGGTAAATAAAAATGCACATAAGCGTGTAGAAAATCCCAATTATTCGATTTTAAATAAAACAGAAATCAAAAACGCTTACAAATCATCTATAGTGATTCCATTTACTAAGCATAAAACACAAACACAAAGACAAACACAACAATTTAAAATTAAATGTATTAAGACGCACTAAGCACTAAGAACTAAGAACTAAGCACTAAGCACTAGGCACTAAACACTAAGAACTAAAAAAACAAATTTTTTATAAATAAAAATTGAAATTATTTTTTAAAAATTATAAACACATATCAAGTAAATAATTACTATGGGAGCAGGTGTTTTACCGGTAGCACTATATAAAGGAGCATTATTTATGTTATTAGGACAAGAGCGAAATAATAATTTATGGTCTGACTTTGGGGGAAGTTCGCATAAAGGCGAAAAACCAATTAAAACAGCAATTAGAGAAGGTAGCGAAGAATTAAATGGATTTTTAGGAGATGAAAATGATTTTGAAACAACAGTAAATAATAATATCATATTATCAATTACATTTGATAAATATACGAGTTATATTTTCAGAACAAATTATGATAAAAAATTGCCATTATATTTTACAAATGTTAATAACTTTGCTGAATTTCATTTAAAAGACAAAATTGATACAAAATATAACGGACTATTTGAGAAAAAACAAATTGAATGGTTTCCATTATCAAAATTCAAAGAAGATAAATCACGTGCTATGTTTAGAGAGCATTATAAACCTGTTTTAGATTCGGTATTAAAAAATGAACTATTTATTATTAAGTATATTGAAACAATGAATTAAAAGCAATAAAGCAATAAAGCAATATTTTTTTTTATAATTATTATGTTATTATGTTATTATGTTATTCTATAATAATTACTATATATTAATTATTATAGCTATGTCAATTTCAAAAGAAGACAAAAATAATTATGGAATAGTTTATACACCAAATTCTTTAGTTGACAAAATATTAGATTTAATACCATTAGAATATTATAAAAATCCAACACTAAAATGGTTAGATGTTGGCGCAGGAAATGGGGCATTTTCCCTAAATCTTTATCATCGTCTAATGAATAATTTATCCATAGCAATTCCAAATACTATAACACGAAAAGCACATATATTAGAAAATATGATTTATATGTGTGAAATTTATATTCCACACATTAATAAATTAGAAACCCTTTTTTCTCACAAAACAAATATTATAAAATCAGATTTCCTCGCATTAAATAATAATGAACTATTCAATATTATAATTGGCAATCCTCCATATAATATTAATGGAGCATTAAAAACTCCAACAAATAATTCTTTTAAAAAAACAGAAGATGGAAAACAAGTATATGTTGAATTTATTAAAAAAAGTTTGTCATTATTAGAAAAAAATGGTCTTTTAGCATTAATAATACCAACATTATGGATGAAACCAGATAAAGCAGGACTATATAATATTTTAGTAAATAATAATTTTACAATAAAATATTTACATTGTCTCTCAACAAATGAAACACAAAAAGAATTTTTATATCAAGCACAAACTCCTACTTGTTTTTTTTGTGGAATATACGGGGAAGTCCCCCCAAAGAATAACATACCAATTTACGATAAAATTCAGAAATCTTATATTAATTATAAACTATTATTCAATTATCCAATTCCAACACACGGAATTAGTATTATAAATAAACTTTTATATTATGTTGAGCAAGTAGGTTATTTAAAAGTATATAAATCAAATAGTCCACCCAAAAAATCTATATTTGGAGAATCAGACACATATACTATATTAAATATTAAAACTACAAATCTCTCAAATAAAACACCAATAATAATTAAAAATTATTCAAATATTTTACAACATTATGCAAATATACCAAAATTAATATTGGCCCATAAAATGTATGGATTTCCATATTTAGATAGTTCGGGAACATACGGTATATCATCACGCGATAATTATATTTTAACTATAAATGATTATTCCCTTAAAGAATTAAAACAAATACAAGCATTTCTCTCGACAAAATTTGCTCTGTTTATTTTTTCAACAACCAATTATAGAATGCGTTATTTGGAAAAATACGCTTTTTTATTTTTACCAAATATTAGTAAAATTAAAAATTTTCCTTGCTTACTAAATTTAAATCAAATACAACGAGATAAATTAATAAGTAAATTTTTTAATTTATCTGAATTAGAGGAAATAAGTATAAATAATTCTTTATGTATTTATAATCATTTTATTGATAATCAAAACCAAGTGTAGAAATATTACGCGATACTATAATAATTTATTTTCTTTTACGTCTTGTTTTTTTTCCACCTTTTCCTCCTTTTATTTTTAATGTAGCTTTCATATCTTTAACAATCCCACCTGGGATTCCGAAATCTGGTTGCTGTGGCACTGCTGCTACTGGTGACATTGCTGCTGGTTTAGGTGATGCTGTTACTGGTGACATTGCTGCTGGTTTAGGTGATGCTACTACTGGTGACATTGCTGCTGGTTTAGG